>ENA-OQIO01000157-OQIO01000157.1-human-gut-metagenome-genome-assembly--contig:-NODE-157-length-33606-cov-3.717972_pt1 | contig 33606 bp, 21 predicted proteins | sample MGYA00242573_ERZ504737 | MGnify/ENA primary metagenome ERZ504737 (study PRJEB26092, sample SAMD00036203) | human gut metagenome | host: Homo sapiens | study: EMG produced TPA metagenomics assembly of...
CTCGTTTTTTCGCAATTGTATTCATTGGTGTTACCTCCTTGTTAAAAAAATTGCTTAATTTGGGGAGAAGCAGAATCGCCGTGAAGGGCAAGACAAAATCGGTCAGAAAACATAAAAATATGAAACCAAGCAACTTTGGCAAAAGCCAAACACCGTGAAACATTAAATATTTACTAAACGAAACTGCCCATAGCCTCCCCGCCCAAAGCGGGCATAGTATATAAACGGCAAAAGCCGAATATATCAAGACAAAGCAAAGCCATAGCTCTGCTTAATTAAATGATAACACAAGTTATCATGATTTTCAAGTAAAACTTCTTAGGGACTTTCGCCCCTAAGAAGTATAGAAACGAATATTACTTAATAGTAACAGCAGGAAGTGAAACAGCTGATGATGCAATAGCATAAACAGTTGTAGCATCTGTACCGGTTACCGAGCCGTCACCGTTAAGGTCATAACGAAGATCGGTAGCCTTAGAAGCGGCTGCATAAACCGAAGTTGCATCTGTACCGGTAATATTACTGTCTTTATTATAATCGCATACAACCATTGCAATTGCAGGACCTGCAATATCAGCGTCACCAACAACAATGCTTACTGTACGTGTAATAGCGAATTCAGAAGTAATTGTTGCTGTATATGTGCCAGGTGCAAGGTCAAGACTAATCTCGTTTGCATCAGTTGTAAGGTCAAATGGCTTCTCAAGAACAGGGCTGTTAGCTTCATCATAAACAGTTACATTATATGTTCCGTTTACGCCCGTATTGTTAGTAGCACCCTTTGAAGATGTTGCTACAACAAGTGAAGCAGTAACATTATGAGTTGACGGAGCCAATGACTCAACCGAAGGAACGATTGTAGTATTGCCTGTAACAGTAAGCTCATACGGGAATGCTGTTGCTGTATCGTCAAATGTAAGTTTGTCGCCGTTAACAGTAAGTTCAGGTTTAAGTGTATAACCATTCTCTGCTGTTACATTGATTGAAACAACCTGACCCTTTTCTACAGCTACAGGACCTGAGTAAGCAACGCCGTCGATTGTTACTTTAGCACCTGCAACAGGAGTTACAGTAAGCTCACAGCTCTCAAACTCGGTAAGACCGATTTCAGCTGCCTGAAGTTCAGTATCAACATTGTAAATCTTAGCAAGCTGAGCGTCATAGTTCTTACGGTCATTGATATTGAATGTGCCGGAATTCTTATACTTATAAGAACCGTTACCATAGTTAGCAAGGTCAACTGCGGCAGCAAGAGCTCTCACGTATCTGTTCCAAGATGCTGATGAGTACTTTGTTGCGCCTTCGTTAACAAGCTTACCTGATGCATCAAATGAACCAAAGCGTGGGTTAGCTGCTACGCCATTCTTAGATACGGTTGCTTCAGTAGCAACTGTACCGTCCTCATTGTATGTAGCAGGTGTTGCCTTGAGCATTGAGTAAGCATTACCCGATGCGCACTTGATTTCATTTTCAAGCTGCTTACCCTGGTAACCACGTTCAATAACTGCAGAAGCGAATATGTTAAAGAGTTTAACGTATTCTTTTGCCTGAACAGAAGATACTTCAGAAGCTGTGGTATAAGTAAACTTAGTACCTGCATTCTTGAGGTCATTCATAAGCTTAGCAGCGTCAACATAAGACATACCGTTTCTTTCAACAGTCTTGCCTGTTGTTGCATCAACGTAATCAACGTCAACTGTATACTGCTGTTCAGCCTTCTTTGCATATTCTACCATCTTATTATATGTAAGAATATCAAAGTTAATTTCTTCAAGACCATTTCTAAGCTCAGAAATCTCATTGTAGAGTGTTGATGATGAGCTGATAAGGTGAGACTTAACTACGCTAAGAACATATTCAAGTCTGTCATTAGCCTGAGTAGCAATACCACGATTATCTACTGAGTCCATCTCGCCTGAGTTAGGAATGAGCTGATACTCAGCTGATGGGAACTTACATGCCCAATTATCGCCTGAGTTGCACTTTTTGCCTTCAGCATTTCTGTATACATATTGAACCTGATTATAAAGAGGCTCGTTATCTTTGTTTGTATCCTGAGTAGATGTCGGTCTCTGGCCATGGGCCGCCAGGATATGTATCGAGATCCCATTTTGTAGCATACTTAACTGAGTTAGTAAGGTAATAGTTACCGTCCTGACCGAGTGTTACATTAGCCAATGCAGCATCCTTGCCATTCTTAACATCTGATGATGTAAGTGGCTTTGGTGAGTAAATAGGCATTGTACATTTCTCATCGGAATAGTAAATTCCCTTTACGCCGCCACTGGTTGCACCTGTTGTAGCGTCTACTGTGCCACCGACATAAGCAGTTGCTTTAACCGATTCAGGGATTGTGTAGCTTACCTGAGTACCCTTTACAGTAAATGTTACTGTTTCGTTAGAGGTTGAGTAAGGAACGTATGCACGATCGCCTGTTGCGGAAGTTGTAACTGAAGTTGTAACTGCATACTCTGTTTTATCTGACTGAGTAAGAGCTGATTCAGCAGTGTAAGGAGCTGACTGAACGCTAAGTACATTCATGAGAGCATCCTTAGCCAAATCATAAACTGAACCGATAGATGCATCCTCTTTGAAGTCGGATGTTTTATAGTTAGCCATGATATTGGCAAGTTCTTTATAGTTCTTATCAAGTGAGCCGGCTGAACCGCTTTCACCGATAACAAGCTGGAAGCTGCCTGTCTTATAAGAACCTGAATTATAGAAGTTAACATTAACATCATAAGTGCCGGTCTTAACAGTAGCCTCACCGTCGAAACCAAACGGTCTGTAGTTATTAACAGCATTTGAACCAAATGTTTGCTTTGAGGTATTTATATAGATAGCATCAATACCGGTACCGAGTGTAACCATATTAAAGATGTTATCATAGTTATATTTACCACCGGTCTTAAGATACATTGTATCATAAATACCGCTTTCATTGATATGGTAACCGGCAATAATCTTAGCATCAAGTGCTTCCTGAAGAGTGAATGCAACGTGAGTTCTTGTTTCAATCTCCTTGCCCTCATTTTGCTTTGAAATGTTACCGATTTCCTCAGAAGTATAACCTCTGTAGTAGTCAACAGCATCAAGGCCGCTACCTGTAGAAGCGTTTGTATGGTTACGCTGCCATTCGCCGAATTCGCCTGAGCCTGCAGATGTTTCTACACGATAGTCATACATACCAATCTTAAGAAGATCACCTGTTGACTTATCCCAACGAGCAATAGCGTTATTTTCGCCGATATTTACTGTTGTTAAATTAGAATCATCGAATGACTTAGCTGCAGTAGTAAGGTTATTTGATTCATAGCCGGATTTTCTGTCAAAGAAGAATACACCGTCAATGCTCTTTTCCTTACTGCCGCCCTTCATAAAGAATGAATACTGAGCGATTTCGTTAAGCTTGTTAGAAGCGATAACCATCTTATCAGGATAGTTTGCAGAGATATTACCGCCGATACCTGTAAGAGAATGAACGGTTACACCGTTTTCTTCTCTGTCAGTGCCGTCTGTCTGCTGGAATGTAGAGTTGAAGTTATAATCAGCATCATAAAGAGCATTTCTGAAGCTTACTTCACTTGTAAGAAGCTTATAAGCTGTTACAGTATTGCCTCCATAAAGAACATTGCCCTGATCATCAACGATATCATAATTTACAACAACACGGCATGTGTTTGTTGTATCAGAACCTGAAACATCGAACGGAACTGAAATATTAATTTTAGCACTCTTACCCGGATCAATAGGAGTTGCAGGGAAATCTATTGTATCATCAGGCATTTCTTGGTTGTAAACATCATATTGAAGCACGCTTGTAATCTTTACATAGTAACGTGAAAGCTGAGTAGCCTTGCCGTCCTTGATGTACGATGCATTGATACCTACCGAGTTGTTTGTAACAGTAAGTACATCATCATAAGGTTCACCTGAAGTACAGCCTGTTACGGTGTTAGAACCGAACGAAGCAGTAGCCATCTTGAGCTGATGCTGACCAAGTGTAGTCAATGCATTAGGAAGGAAGCTGTTAACTGCCTGTACTGCGAAACAGATACCTCTGATAATAGAATCAGAGTAGGTCTTAGGACCGTTTGTACCGTATCCGCCGAACTCTACAAAGTTACAGATAAGCTTTTGGAATGCACCCAAGTTCTTACCGTCTGTACCTGCGAGTACCTTAACCTGGAAGAAATCATCAAACGGATGAGTAGTTGTAGCATCAGGAACGATTGTCTTAAAGCTCTGTCCGCTGTAACGTGCGCCAAACAATCCGTTAATGAGATCCTTAAGTAAATCATAAATTGTTACGACGATTGAAGTCTTTTGGATAGGCTCTGCAGAAACAATTGTAAATAACTGGTTAAGGAAGTTAGATACGCCGCAAAGACCTGTCTTTGAATTTTCTTTACCAATATCAAGGAATGAAAGAACAATGTTGTTCCAAATAAGTTCCTCTGAATTGAATTTAGCATAACCTGTACCCTGAAGTGTACCGAGAACAGGCATAAGCTTATTAGCTATTGCATTAATGTTTTCCCAAAGAGTATTCTTTGTTGTGATAAGCTGTTGCCGTTTCCATCACAAATACCGAGGAGAGCACCTACGCCCATAGCTCTTTCGCCCTTGTTTACAGCCTTCTCCATTGCATGGTCGCCACCGTAGTAGCAAACTACAGAATTAAGAAGGTCAAAGAGTGTTGTTTTAGAATCAACAGCTGCTGACTCTGTCTTCCAAGTATTGCCGTTTTCGTCCTCAAGAGGAACGTAAGCCTCAATTACATAAGCAACTGCGTCACGAGCCATTGGAAGAATTGTGCCTTCAAGTGTTGCATTGATTGTTCCGTCGCTGTCAATCTTTACAAGCTTTGAATAATCCTTGTTAGGCATTGAGTATGATAAATACTCCTTAAGGCATACATAAGCTACTGCTTCTGCATCCTTACATCCGTCCCAATCAGAAGGATGGATAATTTTCTCAAGCTTGCCTGCGCCAAGATTTACCTGACCGATACAAGCAACGAGCATAGGAATCATTGCTTCTTCAAGATTCTTCTCTGTAAGAGCAGCGCTGGCGCCGTTCTTTGCGTAGAAAGCTTTAAGAATGTTAGCGTCTGTAGCGTCTGCTGTGTACTGAACCATCTTGCAAGCGTTGCCAACGAGTGTTGAAACGATTGACTTAATTGCTGCTGCGTCAATAGTTGCAAAATCACCGGTTGTTGTCATTTCAGGACGTGTGCCGATAACGTTGCCGCTCTGCGGGAACAAGTCCTTAACTGCTGCAACAAGTGCGTCATTAAAGCCTGCTACCATTGAGCTGTACTTTGAATAGCTTCCGCTAAAGAACTTATCGAGGTTTGGAGTACCTGTTTCTGCAAAGTAAAGATTGATAGGACCTGTTGTTACTTTAAAGCCGTAATCAGCAAGTGGGCTGTATCTTAACTTAGCAAAAAGTCTCGTTGCGTCGATATCTTTCCAAGAACCTGTTGAGTTCTCGGCAGCTGTACGGTCATAAGTTACCGTCTTCTTAACATAAGCAAGGAAATCCTTTGCAGAATCAAACTTATAATCCTTATATACTGCATTTGCCCATTGATCGAGCTTAGCCTGTGTATAGTTTGCAGCAACATCATTATCATTCCACTCTCCCTTTTGGTCGAAGAAATAATAATAGTTGTTATCAAAGTTAGCGCCGTGACCCTTATCAAATCCATCATTTACGTGAAGGAGTTTGACTGTACCCTTGAGAACTGTATCCCAAGCAAGGTCAAGAGCTCTATAACCGAAATCAAAAAGATTATCGGTTGCCTTAAGTGTTACCTTTGTGGTTGATGCTGTTGCATAACCGTTTTTGTCAGGAGCACCATAAGCAAAAAGAAGAACGTTAAGAGGATTACCCTCATCGTCTTTAAATTCATCTGAATATATAAGGTTAGGGTCATAACCAAGCTTTGCAGCTGCAGTAGCGTAGTCAGAACCGCTTGCCTTCATTTCAGCTTTAATCTTCAAATAACGTGTAGCCGATGTATCCTGAATTGCTGTTTGCGAATCAGCATCTGTGTATTCTTGATTATATGTAACAAGTACGCTAATCTTATCAAGAAGTTCTGTTGTGAGTTTATTAATAAGCTGGTCATCATAAACCCATGTTGCAGTACCGTTTTTGAAATTATTAATTTCATCTTCCGTATACCAATTAGTATATTGGAAAATAAGGTTTTGAGCAACATTGTATACTAAGTTTGTTTTATACTTTGTATCTGTAAAGCCCAAAAGATTACCTATGATTTTATATACATCAAGGTTTGCAACGTTACCGAGAGTACCAAGGGTAAAGTTACCTCTAAGCACCTGACCTAAAATATCAGCGCCGTTATAATCGCAAGAAAGGTTTTGGAAAATACCGATTACCCTTCTTAAAATATCGGTTGAAGATGCAGTTTCTCTTGTGATATTCCAATCCTTAGTAGCAACAGCCTTAAAGTTAAGGTTGCCGGCATCACCGAGTAAGTTACCATATGAGTCAAGAAGAGAAGCAACACCCTGAAGTGTATAGAAAATTTCATCAACACTGTGAGTACGTACCGGAATGTCTTTTTTAATAAGACCAAAAGCATTAAGCTTAAGGGTACGGCTGTTGCTGTCCCATGTGATATACTGGGTAATACTTGAAGGAAGGTTTTCAAGAAGCTTATCAATCTGCGGACCGTATTCGGCAAGCATCAAATCAGCATAGTCAAGTAAAGCTGTAGCTACCTGTTCATCGGAAAGAATAGCCCACGCCAAATCGTTATATTCGATTGAGTCGTCGGCATACGTCTTTTCACTGCTCATAGTATCAGCATAAGCAGTTAAAGCACCGGTAAAGCAGGAAGCTGCCATAAGCACTGCCATAAACAATGCCAGAAGCTTATGTGAAAACTTTTTTTTGCCTTCGTTTTCATTTTTTACCTCCATTAAATTTAAAATTAATTGAATAATAAAGTGTTAACATATTGCGTGGGAGCCTGTCACAATCTCTGACCATCAGGCAATCTGAATTAGACTGAAGGTCGGCAAAGCCAAACCGTTGCACCAAAAACTGCGCAATATGTGCTTTAAACACATTATAATTATTACATAAGGCAACAAAAAAGTCAATAAAGACAAACGACAAATGATATTTTTGTAACAATGTCCAAAAAAGCAAACTTATTTTTGACACCTTGCACAAATTATTAACTAAATGTTTACAATTTGTTTATAATTCGGCGCTAAAAAACGCTTGATTTTCCGCAAGTAAAGCTATGATACTTTACACAAAATTTACATTTGTAAAGATGTTTGCCTTTACAAATCGAACAGAATTTTACCCGACTTTATATGGATTATATTACGTTTTACAGTCAATTTTCTGTCGAATTATGTTTGTTAGACTTTTTATGTTGTAATGTCTATTTTGCAACTCTCTATCGTCAAAAATCAATGCTAAAATATGTGAAAATTCACAATAAATTCAAAATATGTTATAAAATTATTGACTTATAAGTTTTTATTTGTTATAAATATATTGTATTTGTTAATACGCGTGTGGATATCCTGCGCCTAAAAAGCAGTTTTTTGTGTAGAAACTGTGAACAAATACTGCTCGGCGCATTATCCAAAAAATGCGTTACCATACGACAAGTTCGTAAATCATATGTAAAGGAGAGAGAGATTTATATGAGAACGAGCAAAAAGATACTCAGCTTTTTCTTAGCTGTAGTAATGGTCGTGACCACATGCTCGGTTGGATTTACTGCGTTCGCCAAGAGTAATGACAACCCGCTTTGGAAAACGACAAGTGTTGACGCCGATTCGGCATTCGACACACTTAACAAATTGGCAGACCAGCTGCCTTCCCTTCTCATGGGCATTGAGGCAATAAGCAAGCCTGTTTATGAAAAGGGTGCTAAAAAGTTAGGTAAGACCGCAGCGGAACTTACCACCAAAGAAAAAGAGCAAATCGCAAGTGAAACAACACTTCAGGATTTACTCGGCGTATTGCAGCGACTCTTATCGGCGCACTTGCAAAGACAAGCCAGTCAGACTTTGTAACAAGTTATATTCAGACAGGTATGGGTAATCCTGAAGATTATAACTACTTAAGCGGTTCAACGGGCGCAATTGATTATTTTTCACTTACTGCCCTTTGCTTAAAGTACAAAGACAACAAAGACTTATCTAAAGACACGAGAAATCAGCTTGACGAATGGTTATACGGTAAAGAAAGCGAACGTACCGTTTCAGGCTACAATGCCGCAGGTCAAACTATCAAGTTCTCAACAAACAGCCTTTGGTATTTAGCCGACCTTTATGCTCAAAAGATAAAGCAAGGTACAGACAGTGATAAGTAGAAGCAATTGCTAAGCGTTATACCGAAGCTGTAAAAAGCGGTGCTGTTGAAACAGTTAAGCTTAACGGCGAAGCTATCGGTGACACTTATGATACTGCCACACTTTACCAGTTGAAGAACTTTGATTTTAAGCTCACAGCTGATGAGCAAGCCGTTGTTAACAACTATATGGGCACACTTAACATTAAGTATGCAACATACGGTATCAATGTTAAGCTTAACGATTTGGCTGACGTTATTTACTACGACTTCGGTGTCGGTCAGAGCTTCATCTCAGCAAGCGAATTTATCAGATTGATAAGCGACGGCGGTGCAACATTTAACCAAACAGTTGACAGCACATCGCTTTATCAGGTTCCTATGACATTTAAGGGCTTCACAGTAAGCGACACTGAAAACAATGTTTATGACACTGTTAAGGAAATCGCAAGAAAAGCTGTTGCCGCTAAATTAGGTGTTGCCGAAGATGCTTCTTTCGAGACTCTTGCACAAAAAGAGGGCATGACAACAGATTACCAAATCGAGTCATATATCGAATATGTAGTAGGCAACACTATTAAGACCGATTTGTGCAAAAAAGCACTTATGAACGGTAATGTCGACACAACCACTTCTCCGTATTACACTGATATTCTTAAGGGTATGGTTGTACGTTTCGGTAATAACGGAAACGGCGTTGACCTCAACAAGCTTAATTCCGAAATCAATGCTAAGCTTCCAAAAGGATACGATGCAAATTGGCAAGAGGGTGACAGTTTCTTCATCAGCGATGACGAACTTACTCAGTTGCGTGCGTTCTTCTCCAGCGTCGGCGCTACAAACAGCACCACTAAAGTTGTAACAAACTACTTTAAGGACGGCGAAGTTACCTTTAACGATAAATTTGGCGACAAAAAGAACAAGACAGTAATTGTTCCTGCTTCACTTAAAGGCAGTTACACTTCGGAATTCTGGTCTCTTATTGCAGCTAACCAAAAAAATAATTCAACAAATTACATGAATTTGTTGAATTCATTTGCAGGCGACTATGCAAGAAACCGTACACATATTGACAAAACAAAATACTTGCCTGTTAATTCACTTGTTGATGCTTCACGTTCAGACCCGGGTGTCGGCATTAACGCACTTAAGTCTGACTCTGTAACTAATTCAAATAATTACAGCAAGTCATCAATCAATGAATGGGTTGCTGCTTCTTACGACTACATTGTTACTAAGATTGCATCTGAATACTTAGGCGTTGATACAAACGACCTTGGCACTAATAACACTACTTATACATACAGCTATAAGTATTCTTTCAAATTCCTTCTTAACGTTCAGATCGTACTTGATGATATTGTAAAGAAAAAAACTTCTCAAACTTCAGGTATCGTTCTTACCGACGCTCAAAAGGAAATTCTCAACGGTAAAAATGTTGACCTTACAGGTTCGGCAGGTACCGAGATTACAAACCTTATTCTCAACAACACAATCGGCGATATTGTTGACCCTAATACAGAAATGGGCAGCGTTGTAGACAGCGTTCTTAAGTTACTTCTTAAGACAAAAGTAAATCTTCAGGACGCTCTTACAGATGTTTGGAAGAATCTTGTTAACGACCCGATTAAGACAGTCGTAAACCTTCTTCCTTTACTTACAGTAGTAATCAACGAGCTTCTTGAGCCTATTCTTTTCTCTGAAATCGGCAATTCGCAAAGAAATAACCAAGAAGGCTTCCTCTATGCTGTTGTCGGTGATGGATTGCTTGAAAAAATGAATGCATCATCAGGCTCATATATCGGCATCGGTCAGCTTGCTTGGGACCTCAACGCTATGCTTCCTCAGCTTATGCATTGGCTCCAAAGAGACGGCAAGTTTGAGGAAATCGGCGGTACTTATTGGAACGACGGCAACGAAAAGACAGGTTATCTTTCTGATTTCTCATCCAATTATCAAACACCTACCGACTTCTCAGCCGGCGACATTATCGCAACTCCTAACTATGTACTTAAGTATGACAAGGTTGTAGACAGCTACGGTAAAGCAATCACATATACAAAGAACAGCGACGGTTCTTATACCTATTCTTATAATGGCTTAAGCGGTTCTCTTGCAGATGTACTTGCAAACGTTTCAAGCACTACTAAGTTTAACGTTAAATACACATATGAAGCAGGCGTACCTAAGATTACAGGTATTTACATTGCCGATAAGGCTCTCAAGTATGCTAAGCTCAGCGACCTTGAGGGTATCCTTAAGAAAGCAATCACAGCTTCAAACGGACAGGTTGGCGCAGGTCTTTATGAATTGGTAACAGAAATTGCTGGCCTCTTCACTACTGCAGTTGACACATACGTTAGCACTCCTAAGTACAGAGACCAGGTTAAGGGCCATGATGACGGAGGAAAAGTCATCAACTCAGGTCTTAACAACATTATGGTTGCAATTCCTCAGCTCTTTGACATTATGGAAAACCTTGCAGCTGACAAATACGGCGTAAGCAGGATGCATGGACATATTGCTACAAGGGCAAGATTGTTACGGATTCAAACGGCGCAGTAAGTAACTCTAAGATGACAGAGTTCAAGGATTTTGCCGCTAATCCAAACCCAACAAAGATTTTTGACTGCTTTGTAGGTGTATTCGTAGAGGATTGGCTTGATGCTATTCTCGGTCTTGTAAACAATGTAATAAGCTCTAAGGGCAGTGAATTTGAAAAGAACCTTCCTATTATTACAGGTCTTCTCAATTCAGTAGGCGGTTTCACCGAAACAAGTGCTCTTACAGACCTTCTCAACAGTATCTTCCAGATTACACGTGACAGCAAGTACAGCTTCACATTTGAACCGCAATCAAGCGGATTTGTAGGTCTTGACAGAGATAACGCTTACTTCCTTATTACTAATGTAAGCAAGCTTGTTGACGTTGTTAAGGCACTTATCAATTCATTCAAGTCAAATAACAACAATAACAACAATAATAACAATAACAAGAATAATTCATCTCCTGCCACTACACAGGCAGTTGCAACTCCTAACTCTTCAGTTGATATTTCAGCACATAAGAGCAGCGATATGAAGAACGTTGATAACACAATAGCTAAGCTTGATAAAACATTGTCATCTCTCCTTACGGATTCAAGCGTAAACGGCTATTCAATCAACAAGACAAGTAACATTATTGTCGGCGTAATTTCATTACTTTCAAATTACATTGGTGCAAATGCATCAAACGCAACAATTGATTTACTTAATACCTATTTATATTATCTTAATGGCGAGGATGCACGTACTCCTAATTCAAATGGTAACGTTAATCCTAAGGATATCTACACAAACGAAGGTCTTACAACAGTAGTAGTAAGAACCTATGCTCTCGTCGAAACACTTGTTGCAGGACTTACAGACAAGTATGCATACTCTTATACATATAATAATGGTAATGCCGACGTAACAGCAAAATACAATCTTATCAGTGAAGCAGTCAACGGACTTATTTCTCCTGCCTCATTATCTGTAAGAATTAAGGACACAGGCATTAAGGACGCAAGCAAGAAGCTTTCTAAGCTTGACAGTTGGAGTGACGCAGTTAATAACAACGGTACTCTTAACGTAAGCATTAATTGGGGCATCACAGCAGGCAACAGAGATGAATTTATGACAGGTCTTTCAACCTCACTCAGACTTCTCACCTCTATCCTCGGCGTAGTTCTTATTGATACAGGCATTTATGAAAATGCTCTCTATCCTGTTCTTAATACAATAGCTCAAAAGACAGGCATCACAGTTGATACTCCTACTAAGTTTGCAGATAAGAGCAATCCATACCGTGATGAAGTATTCACCGGTATTGTTAATCCAATAGTTTCACTTCTTGACAAGTTCCTTGAAAAGCCTGCAACAACATTGCTCAATCTTGTGTCGGCTATCGGCGTTGTATTAGACGATACAACAACTCCTACACTTGCATCTGTTGTTTCAAGCGCAGTTAAGGCTATTGCAAACGAGCTCAACGGCGCAGCCAACATTCTTAAGATTAAGAGTGATAAGCTTGGTGCCGCATCACCGTCACTTGCAGCGCTGCTTGAAGGTATCGTTTCTAAGACGTTCGGTGATTTAATCACAGTTAACGACAAGCAAGAGCTTGGACTTAAGGTTAAGGGCTATGCTCTTTCAGGCAACAACATTATTCCTATTATTAATACCCTTCTTGCAAAGACAGGTATTAAACTTAACAACATTAATTGGAACAAGCTTGGCAAGACAACAACTCCTGCTCAAACACTTGTATACGTACTCGATTATGTTGTTGAATTTGTAAAGACAAATCATAACCTTTCCACAATCATCGGTTTGATTATGGGCAACAACAAGGTAAGCTCAGGCGTTAAGAAGCTCATCAAGTATATCGAAACAGGTAAGCTTGACGGTATGGGACTTCTTAAGATTGTAGGCAAGCTTCTTGACTTCACACAGTCACCTACAGAAGTTTATTGGGCTTACAGCAAATACAAGGGAACTTCATTAAAGTTCAAGTACCCTGACGGTATTTCTTCTTATGATGCCGAATCAGTATCACCCAGCTTGACAGTGCAGTTGACGCAGTTATGGCTCTTCTCACTAACTTCGGCGTAGTTGACGCATCAAATCTTAAGGGTGTTGTAAGCGGTTTGGTATTTACAAACGCTAACCTCACTTCACTTGCTAAGGCACTTTATGGTGCACTTGACAAAAAGACTATTTCACCTTATCTCAATATGGCAGGCATTACTGTTTCACCTAAGGGCGTTGCAGGCTTACTTATGGATAAGAGCTATGGTAAAACTTATTCTTCAGCAGCTAAAACCCTCAAGAAGGTTAAGAGCTGGAAGAAGGTTAAAACAATCAACTGGGGCTTCAAGGATGGCTCCGCAAAGGCTGAGCAGGGCTTCGTACATGCACTCGTTGCAATTCTTCGTCCTCTCAACAGTGTTCTCAACGTATTCCTTAATGAAGGAAAGATTGACCTTAGCAATATCACAATTGCAAAGGCTTCAACATCTCTTGATATTAAGGGAAGCGACGGCAAGGTAGCAAGCAAGATTGCTCTTACCTATGAGCTTAAGAAAGGTGTTCTTACTCTTACAGCTAAGGATTCAATGAATGCCGACTCTAAGCTTTCAACAATTAAGCTTGACCTTAACGCACTCAATGTCGGCGTAAACGGCATTAACGGCTATGAAGGTGCAATCGTTCCTCTTCTTGATGTTCTTCAGGTAAGCAACAGCAAGATTAAGACATTTGCACAGTATCAGAAGGATTGCAAGAAGGCTAAGGATAACGTACTTCTTGATGTTCTTAATCCTCTTATGAGCTTTGTTGACCAAGTTCTCGACAAGCCATTTGAAACAATTACATCAGTTCTTCCTAACCTTGCATACTTCATTGATAACAACGGTATCGGCCAGCTTCTTGATAATCTCCTTGCTCCGATTACAAACATTGTTAAAACTGCTAAGTCAGCAGGTTTAGATGTTGATAAGATTATTTCAGCGGTTCTTGGCAAGGACTTGGCAAGTATTTAACAAGCTTGCTTAAGGTTAAGGGCGTTAAGCTTAACATTAAGCTTGCAGACCTCAAGTCTTGCAACATTCAGGACATCGTTGTTCCGCTTATTAACAGCTTACTTAAGAAAACAGGCATCAAGCTTCCTGATTTCAAGTGGTCAACAATCGCTGCTCACGGCAAGGTTGTAACCTCTAAGTCACAGGCTATGAATGCCGAAGGCAAGTTCACTAATAAGGAAGTTGTTGCTGACAAGGGCGAGGTTCTCGTTGCAGTTCTCCGCTATGTGGCAGACACTCTTATTAAGAACGCTAAATCAATCAAATCACTTGTTTCTTCAATTGGCGCTATTAAGAAGAACAGTATGCTCAAGTCAATCATCTCAAGTGTATTCACTACAATCAGCATGGCTGAAAAAGATGATATCGTTCGTGCAGTATTCTACTTCTTAACAGGCGAACCTACTAATGCATTCTGGGATTACACCGCATATAAGACAGGCTCATTCGACTTCTCATATCCTAAGGGCGTAGACGTTGACTTCCTTAAGAATCTTCCTCCTATGCTTGACGGCCTTGTTGGCAGTTTAATTAAAGGCGGTCTTAACAACTTAATCGGCGGCCTCCTCTTCAAGGATGACATTGTTAACTCACTTCTCACCGGTCTTTACGGTGCAGTTGAAAAGGTTAAGGTTGGCGACGGCTCACTCGTTTCCCTCCTTGCACAAACAGGTATCGACTTCTCAACAAGCAATGTTGCTAAGCTCCTTACAGACGAAGCTTACGGCAAAACTTATGCATCTAATGCAAGCGTAATCGCTAAGGCTGGTTCTTGGTCAAAGGTTAATACATCAGCTCTTAAGTGGGGCGTTAAGGACAGAGATTCATTCTTCCATGCACTCGTTGCAGTTCTTCGTCCTGTATTCGGCGTACTTGATGTACTTCTTAATGACGCATACCTCGGTCTTTTCGATATCGTAAGAATCCCTGGTTCTAACGGTTATACATCATCAATCGTTCCTCTTATGGAAGCATTCTCAATGTATAACGTTAAGACTCAGTATCAGTACAGAGAAGATATGAAGAAAGCTTATGATAATGTTCTTCTTGACATTATCAATCCTATCTGGGATAAGGTTGAGGATATTCTCAATGCTCCTCTCGAAACATTATTTGAAATGCTTCCAAACCTTGCACTCTTCATCGGTAATAACGGACTTTGCCAGATCCTTGACAATCTCCTCACTCCTATCTCTGCACTTATAGACGCTGTCAAGCCTGTAGTTGACCTCAACACTCTCTTACCTGCCCTTCTTAAGGCACTTAAGGTTGACCTTAACTCTCTCCTCGGCAAGATTGGCGTATCAAACTTCAAGCTTGATATCTATGATATTAACGCAACACTTAAGCCGCTCCTCGGCGCTGACGCTATCGTTCCTCTTCTTAATAACATTCTTGGAATGATTAAGATTAAGGGCACGCCGCTTGGAATTAAGCTTAACGACATTAATTGGTTACAGCTTGCAAGCCACGGTAAGGTAATTACCGACGCATCACAGGCTGCTACCTACGGCACAAGAATTTACGTTAAGGGTAACTCTTCAGAAACTCTCATCGCAGTTCTCAGCTACTTAATCGAAACTGTAAACGCAGGCGACAACTTCAAGAAGATCAGTTCACTTGTAACCGGTCTTGTAGGCGGCAACGAAACAGTTTCAGGTGTTGTAGACCAGGTACTTCCTGTTCTTAAGGGTGATACCGATACGGTTATTGCTTCACTTGTTGATTTACTTCAGACAATGTCATAAACCTAAATCTGCAAACCGAATAAAAAATAAAAACGGGCAACTCTTCGGAGTTGTCCGTTTTGCTTTATATTAAATATCATTTTTCACGTTTTTGTAATAAAATTCTTGTATTACAATATAAAATAAGATATAATAAATACGAATTATATCTTTTACTTGGTGGTGATGTTATGTTTCTCGGCAAAACAGCCCAAGGAAGAGTTGTTAAAACTATTAATTCTGTCGATGAGAACGGTTATGTATATCCATTAAACTTAGTTCAAATCAAGGGATACAAAAACCGTTACGCTTTTGTTATGGGAGTGACTCACACGGTTTGCAATTTCGACGGACGAATTATAGCGGCACTCGTTCCTAAAGACCCGCAGAACACGGATTTAAAAACTATTTGGATTATGGCGTCAAGAAGTTCACGCTACATTAATCAAGACATTTATCAATACATTGATGTTAAAAAAGATTTTCCCGAATATGAACTTGTCTGCTACTACGAATCAAGCGCAGGCGCAGTAGTATACAGGAGTATTAAAGGCAAGCTTCGCTTTTTGCTTATAAAAAATAAGCGCTCGGCGAATTGGGGCTTTCCGAAAGGTCACCTCGAAATGGGTGAAACAAAATACGACGCAGCAAGAAGAGAAGTTCTTGAAGAAACGGGGCTTCACATTAAAATTCATCTCGGCTACGAGGGTATATCAAAATATACGCTTCGCAATAATGTTGACAAAAAAGTTTCTATATTCGTTGCAACGACAGACGATTTAAAAACAACAATGCAAGAGGAGGAAATTGACGATTACAGATGGCTTGCGTATGACCAGGCTATGGGCCACCTCTCATTTGAAAATGATAAAAAAATACTGAGGGAAGCCGTTGATTTTCTCATTAAGCAAAAGCTTATTGTAAATAAAAACACTCCCACTGCGCAAGCTATTGACAGAGAAATTGAACTTAAAGAGCAAGAGCGCAAGGAAAGAATAGCCGAATACAGGCGCCAAAAATGGATTGAACAGCAAAACAAACTCAGAGCTCAACGCTATTATGAAAAGCACAAAGAGGAAATTGTGCGCCAAAAAATAATAAAAAAGAGAAAAAGAAATCAGGAAAAAAAGCGACTTCAAAATGCGGCAAACAATAACGTTAATGCCCAAAACAAAAATAACGAGTCGCAATCAAATGCAGATAAAAAGCAAAATATAACAACCGACAAAAAGGAGAACTGATATATGGTACAGGAATTTTGCAGAAACTTACAAGAGTTTTTAACAGCACACGGAATACCCGATTGGCTTGTTGTGTTTATTATTTCAGTCTGCCCTATCTTGGAATGCAGGCTCGGAATGTTTACAGCCATTGTGCTTTTGCAAATGATCCTTTTGTAGGATTTATTATCAGCTTTTTAGGTAACATTTTACCTATACCGTTCATACTTTTATTAATCAATTGGATTTTCGATTTATTAAAAAAAGTTCCCGGAATAAACAAGTTTGTTTATTGGCTTGAGGACAAAACGCTTAAAAAGCGAGATAAAATTGATAAATACGGAATTTGGGGGCTTTTGATTTTCGTTGCCATACCGCTTCCGGGTACAGGCGGCTGGACAGGTGCACTTCTTGCATCTCTTCTCCATCTTGATAGGAAAAAGAGCTTTTTTGTGATTTCGCTCGGTGTATTTATTGCCGGACTTATTATGACTGTTTTAAGTCTTGTTGTCGGCAACGCAGTTTTCAACTGATATGGATAAGGAATATGAGGTTTTAATTGACCTTTGCCGCCACTATTTAAACGGCGACAAAATTTATTTTCGATACAGACGTTAATTATAAAAAATTGTTTTTATATGCAAAGGGGCATAACCTTTTAGGTGTATTGCACTGTGCACTTTTAAATGCAAAGAATAAAAGCGATTTGCCCGAAAGCTTCTTAAATGCGCTTGAAAATAATTTTTTTGATTTAATTTTCCTTTCAAACGCTCAGATTAATATGCTAAAAGAGGTTAAAACGCTTTTTGCATCGGCTCAGTGCCCGTATATCACGTTTAAAGGCGCAATACTTAGAGAATACTACCCTGTGCCTGAAAGCCGTGCTATGGGCGATATAGACGTTCTAATCAAGGCTGAGGACAGGGACAAGATTAAAAAATTGCTTATATCTAACGGTTTTGACTGTGTTAAGGAAAACGGGCCGGTTTATAACTATGTTAAAAACGGTGTTCTGCTTGAGGTGCACACAAAGCTTATAAGCTGTTATGATACCGAGCCGTTTTGCAGTGCTTTTGATTATGCAGAATTTGACGGCTTTGACGGAAAATTTGACGACAGCTTTCATTTTGCATATTTGATTGCCCACATGGCGCACCATTTCAAATTCTACGGAGCAGGAATTAAGCTTATTCTTGATTTAGCCGTAATGCTAAAAACTGCAAGTATTGATATTCAAAAGGTGTTTGAATATTTAAGCGCAGTTGAACTTGCGAAATTCGGTAAAACCGTTTTAACCGTTTGCCACAACTTTTTCGGCGAAGGTTATGATTACGCAATTGATACGAAAAATGTTGAAAAATATCTTTGCGACTGCGGTGCATTCGGCAATGAGAATGAAAACAAGGGCGTTACCGTTGCAAGGAGAGAACTTGAAGAAGGGAAAAAATATTCACCCTTTATGGCGAAACTCAGGCTTCTCTTTCCGCCTTACAAAAAGCTTAAAGAAATTGATTATATCAAATTTATCGACGGAAGACCTTGGCTTATTTTATATGCTTGGATTTATCGAATAATTTACAATTTTAAAAACAGAAAAGAATTTACGTTAAATGCAGTAAATTCACTTGATGATGAAAATACGCAGGCTTTGGCTCAAAAGGAGTTGGAGCTTTTTAAGGAGATTGGTTTATAATGAAATATCTTGCTATAATTTTAGTTGCCGTTTTGGCAATATTGATTGTTGTGTTCATTTCTTGGTTTTTAAATATGAAAGCAAACGGCAAATGCCCGCTTTGCGCCTTGAAAAAAATATTTATCCCGACTAAGCTTACAATTGATATAAGCGAGGACGAAGAATATTCTGAAAATAAGGTTGCTCAAACTCCGCCTATGGGCTGGTCAAGCTGGAATACCTTTAGAAACAATATTGACCAGGATATTATTATGCAAACTGCCCACGCTATGAAAGACAGCGGACTTGCAAATGCAGGATATGAATTTATTAACCTTGACGATTGCTGGCAAAGTTCCCTTCGTGACAGTGACGGAAAGCTTCAGGCGATCTCGGTACATTCAGCCGTGGTATCCCTAAGCTTATTAAGGATATTAACGCACTTGGATTAAAGGTTGGTCTTTATTCTTCTAACGGTACTCTCACCTGTGAGGACCTCCCTGCCTCTCTCGGCAACGAAAGGCTTGACGCTAAAACAATTGCGTCTTGGGGCTGTGAATTTTTTAAATACGATTTTTGCCATCATAACAGAATCAGCGGTGACTGCCCTGCAATTGAGCATATTGTAATTACCAAGCCAAAAAGCGCTTTTGAAATTGATTTAAGGCCGGAAGACGCAGAGTTTACCGGAAGAGCAAAGATTATCAAAATGTCTGACGTGCCGAGCAAAAAAGCAATCGGATTTATCAGCCACGGCTCAGGCTCTGCAAGCTTTAATTTTGACGCAGACGAAAAGGGTGAATATGTATTAACCTTTGTTTTTCACAAGTCAATGGCTAAAAAGAAGCAGTATATGCAAATTCATATTAACGGCAAAATGTATGAAATTTTCTTCCCTGAAACTAAGGGCTTCAGTCCTTTAGGCAGGCAACAAATTATTGTTGAGCTTAAAGAGGGCACCAACAATATGACAATCAAAAACCCTGTAGCAACTGCGATTGACTCGTCATATATTCAGTATAAGCGTATGGGTGACGCTCTTAAGGAAGCAAGCTCAATGTGGGCTAAGGTTACACATTCAGAAGAAAAGCCAATCACATATTCCATTTGCGAATGGGGCATGGCTCGCCCTTATCTTTGGGGTGCTAAAGCAGGCTCAATGTGGCGCACAACGCCCGATATAGCTCCCAATTGGAGAAGCATAACTATGATATATAACCGCACCTTGAAGCTTTATAAGCACTCAGGACCGGGCCATTGGAACGACCCTGATATGCTTGAGGTCGGCAACGGAAAGCTTGACGATAACGAAAACAGAGCGCATTTCTCGCTTTGGTGTATGCTTGCCGCTCCGCTTATGCTTGGCAACGATATCAGAAGCTTTGTATCAAACGGTATGCCCGATAAGGATAACGAAACGCTTAAAATTGTTACTAACAAACATATGATTGCAGTTGACCAGGATTCACTCGGCAAGAGTGCTAAGAGAATTAAAAAGGAAAGCGGTATTGACATTATTGCCCGTCCGCTTTCAAACGGCGATGTTGCACTTTGTTTATTCAATACTGCTTCTTCCACAAAAAGCGTCAACTTCAAGCTTGAGGAACTTACTAAGGACCCATACTTAGGCATTGAGGAGGCTCCGTCGGGTTATGAGCTTCACGATTTATGGACAGACGAACGCTCAACAGGAACTACCATTAATGCAACAATTCCTAAACATTCGACTGTAGTATACAGAGTTAAGCCGACAATATAACAATATAAACATAAATATAAGATAAAAAATAAGGATTAGATATGCGTAAATTAATACGAATATCTAATCCTTTTATTATTGTATTTACTTATTTAATAAGTGATACACCTGTCATTTCAGCAGGCTTGTCAAGTCCGAGCATTTGAAGCATTGTAGGAGCGATGTCGCAAAGCTTGCCGCCGTCACGAAGTTCAACGCCCTCGCCACAGTTTACTGCAACAAACGGAACAGGGTTAGTTGTGTGAGCTGTGAACGCTCGCCGTTTTCGTCAAGCATCTTATCAGCATTGCCGTGGTCGGCAGTGATAAAGAGGTTGCCGTTCATTTCTATAACAGCCTTTGCAAGTGAGCCAACACAAGCGTCAACAGTTTCAACAGCCTTGATTGCCGCAGGGATAATACCTGTATGGCCAACCATATCGCAGTTAGCAAAGTTTACGATAATTGCGTCATATTTGCCGCTTCTTACTGCCGCATTAAGCTTTTCCGATACCTCAGGAGCACTCATTTCAGGCATAAGGTCAAATGTGGAAATCTTAGGAGAAGCAACAAGGATTCTGTCCTCACCCTCATACTGCTTTTCCTCGCCGCCGTTGAAAAAGAAAGTTACGTGAGCATACTTTTGAGTTTCGGCAATACGAAGCTGAGTCATACCGTGCTTTGAAATATATTCACCAAAGGTATTAACAAGAGTTTCAGGGCCGAATGCAACCTCAACGTTTGGCATCTCGGCATCATACTGAGTCATACATACATAGTAAAGCTTGAAAAAGCCGTTCTTTCTCTCAAAGCCGTCAAAATCAGGGTCAACAAATGTACGTGTAATTTCTCTTGCACGGTCAGGGCGGAAGTTAAAGAAAATAACGCTGTCGTCAGCCTTAACTCTGCCCTCGCTACCACCGATAACGGTAGGAAGCACAAATTCATCCGTAAGGTGCTTACCGTCCTCGTCAACAGTTTCATAAGAAGCCTTAACCGCCTCAACTGCATTGTCAGCCTGAATGCCCTCGCCATAAACGATAGCGGCATAAGCCTTTTCAACTCTGTCCCAAATATTGTCACGGTCCATAGCGTAAAATCTGCCCATTACGGAAGCGATTTTACCTACGCCGATTTCCTTCATTTTATCCTCAAGTTCATTGAGATATTCAACGGCTGATGCAGGCGGAACGTCACGGCCGTCAAGAAGAGCGTGAACGTAAACATTCTCTACACCGTTATTTTTAGCCATTTGAAGAAGATGATAAAGATGCTCCGAATGAGAATGAACACCACCGGGTGAAACAAGACCGATAAGGTGAAGAGCCTTGCCCTTAGCATTATCCATAGCGCCCTTAAGAGCAGGATTTTTTTCAGCATCGCCGTCCTCAAATGCCTTTGTAATTCTTGTGAGCGGCTGATATACAACTCTGCCGGCACCGATATTTGTGTGGCCTACTTCAGAGTTGCCCATCTGACCGTCAGGAAGACCTACATCAAGTCCGCTTGCTCCGATATAAGTCATTGGATATTCAGCCATAAGCTTATCAAGTTAGGCTTTTTTGCCATAGCGATTGCATTGCCGTAATCGCTGTCATTCTTCCGTAACCGTCCATTATACATAATACAACAGGTTTTTTCATTAGTATTCCTCCATATTGTTTTTCACAAAAAGTGGGTATGCCGAAACACACCCACCCAAAATTTGTTTAATTATTTGCTTGCAGCCTTAACGATAATTGAGAAGTCCTCAGCCTTAAGTGAAGCGCCGCCGATAAGTCCGCCGTCAACGTTTACTTTTGAAGTAAGCTCATCAGCATTCTTAGCGTTCATTGAGCCGCCGTACTGAATTGTTACTGTTTCTGCAACATCAGCACCGTAAGCCTCTGCAATAGCTGCACGAACATATCCGTTACCCTCGTCAGCCTGGTCAGCAGTAGCAGTCTTGCCTGTACCGATTGCCCAAATTGGCTCGTAAGCGATTACAACATTTTTAAGCTGGTCAGCTGTTACATTTGTAAGTGCCATCTTTGTTTGATACTTAAGAAGTGTTTCTGTATAACCAAGCTCTCTCTGCTCAAGAGTTTCACCAACGCAGATGATTGGCTTCAAGCCTTTTTCAAGAGCCTTAAGAGTTCTGAGATTTACTGTTTGGTCTGTTTCGCCGAAGTATGTTCTTCTCTCGCTGTGACCGATTACAACGTATTCAACGCCAAGCTCAACGAGCATATTAGCTGAAACCTCGCCTGTGAAAGCACCGCTGTCCTTAAAGTGAACATTCTCTGCACCGATTTTAATATTAGAGCCTTTAGCAGCTTCAACTGCGGCAGGAACATCTACGAAAGGAACGCAAAGAACAACCTCGCAATCAGCATCGGCAACAAGCGGCTTCATCTCATTGATGAGAGCAGTTGTCTGTGCAGGAGTGTTGTTCATTTTCCAGTTACCGGCAATAATTGCCTTACGAAGAGTCTTATTCATAATAGTTACCTCTTTAAAATATTTTTGGTATAAGGCGACCAATGGTCGCCCCTACGATTATTGAAAATTATTTGTCTTGGAGTGCGCAGATACCAGGAAGGTCTTTACCCTCAAGGAATTCAAGTGATGCACCGCCGCCGGTTGAAATGTGGCTCATCTTATCTGCAAAGCCAAGCTTTGTTACAGCTGCAACCGAGTCACCGCCGCCGATGATTGAAATAGCGCCTGAATCAGCAACTGCCTTAGCAACGCTGATTGTGCCTGCTGCAAAGTTATCCCATTCTGAAACGCCCATAGGACCGTTCCAAATTACTGTGCCTGCACCCTTAATAGCGTTTGCAAAAACTTCCTGAGTCTTAGGGCCGATATCAAGACCCATCCAGCCGTCAGGAATATCATCACTGCTTACTACCTTAGCCTCTGTATGCTCGTCATATTCCTTACCAACCTTGTTATCAACAGGAATAAGGAACTTAACGCCCTTATCCTCAGCCTTCTTCATCATTTCGCCTGCTTTTTCAACCCAGTCAGCCTCAAGAAGAGAAGTACCGATGTTATGGCCGAGATACTTCATAAAGGTATAAGCCATACCGCCGCCGATAATGATTGTGTCACACTTATCAATAAGGTTTTCAATTACACCAATCTTATCTGAAACCTTAGCACCGCCGAGAATTGCAACAAGAGGTCTCTTTGGATTAGCGAGAGCGCCGCCCATAAACTTAATTTCCTTTTGGATAAGGTAACCGCAAACAGCAGGTAAATAAGCAGCAACACCTGTTGTTGAACAATGTGCTCTATGAGCAGTACCGAATGCGTCGTTTACGAAAATATCAGCAAGAGAAGCAAGTTCCTTAGAGAAATTATCCTCGTTCTTTGTTTCTTCTGCTCTGTATCTAACGTTTTCAAGGAGCATAACCTCGCCGTCCTTAAGCTCGGCTGCCATAGCCTTGGCATTAGGCCTACAACCTCAGCATCTTCGGCAAGCTTAACCTCAACACCGAGATACTCCGAAAGTCTTTTTGCAACGGGAGCAAGGCTGAATTCAGGCTTATATTCTCCCTTAGGTCTGCCGAGGTGTGAGCAAAGTATAACCTTTGCACCGTGCTCCATCAAATACTTGATAGTAGGAAGAGCGGCAACAATTCTCTTGTCATTAGTGATTTCGCCGTCTTTAAGTGGAACGTTAAAGTCGCAACGAGCAAGAACTTTTTTGCCTTTTACATCAATGTCTTCAATAGTTTTTTTGTTTAATGCGTCCATTGTTTTTACCTCTCATATATTAATTATGATTATAAATATTTTTAACCGATAATAATTATATATTATTTTGACTTATAATGCAAGATTTTATTACCATTTTGGCAATATACACAAGATTGTTTATTTTTTAACAATGTTTATGGACAAAATTGCGAAAAAACAGAAAAAAGCCTCCCTTTTTAAGCAGACAAAAAGGTTTATTTAATTTTGGGAAAAGGAGGAGCAGCGGCATGAGTGCCGTGGTGATTTTTAAAAATGGTATAAAAAAATCGCCACAAGCGATATATAGCTTGTGACGACGTGGTGGAAGAGGGTGGATTTTATCGCAGGTGCTTTGCACCTTTGGACTAATGTCGAAACAGTCCACCGGACTGTTTCTCTGTCGCTCCTTGCCTCGCAAGCTTCGGCGTTCGCTCCCATTAGTGGTTCGAATCCACTTTGTTTATACAAAAAATAAAAACCAATCACAAAAGTGATTGGTTTTTATTTGGTGGAAGAGGGTGGATTCGAACCACCGAAGCTGAATAGCGACAGATTTACAGTCTGTTCCCTTTGGCCGCTCGGGAACTCTTCCATATTGGAGCTGGTGAACGGACTCGAACCCTGACCTGCTGATTACAAATCAGCTGCTCTACCAACTGAGCTACACCAGCGTATCTCCAACGCCTAATTACTATATCATAAGTCAGAACAATAGTCAAGACCTTTTTTGCTTTTTTTGAAAAAAATTATTTGCCCCAATCGGTATAACTTTCTTAATCATTTCGGGGTCTTTGGTCGTAATATTATCAGGCTTAATGACAAGCATTTTTTTTGCGTTACGCTCGGTATCAACAGTCCAAACAGAAAGTTTATATCCCTTTTTATGAAGAAGATTTGAAAGCTGAGAGCCGGCAAATTTATAGTTACAGTTAATGCCGATTGCGCCCGTATCTTCCAAAAGCTTAATAATTTTTTGCCTGTAATCATCGGAAAAAGCCTTGAATTTTGACGGCTTATAATTAAGATAATAATCCATATTTGCGCAATTAGAATCCTTAACCGCCTTTACGTTAATAACCTCAATTCCGGTCAAGAACGAACGGTCAAGCAAATTATAATCAACCAAAAGCGCATGAAGAGAATTAAGAACACGTGTTTCCTTGATATCAAAATTAATCTGCATATCGGGTGTGTCCTTAATAAGCGCAAGGGCATCCTCAAGCGGTGCGCCGTCATTATTTGTTACAACTATATCATGGCTCATAACAAGCGTTTTATTGGGGCGCTGGCGAATATCAAGTTCAATAATCTCAGCATTATTCTTAATAGCCGCTTTGACTGCCTCTAAAGTATTCATTTCGGTATCATAAGCGCCCGTGTGCGCAGTAATAGTAAAATCATCCATAAAAGAAAGCTTCCTTTCGTCATAAGACTTGGTGACAGCATAATCGGCCACACCGACTATCATTGCAACACTTGTAAGAAGAGCAAAAACCTGATAGGAAAAATGCCTTGCCCAAGTGGGTGTCATATTTCGTTTTAAAAATCTTTTAAACTTCTTCCATTTAGAGATTTTTTTAGCCATATGATTACCTGCTTAAAATTGATATAAAACAGTATGGGCGGAAAAGCAAAAATGCCGAAATCCGCCCGTAAAGTTAATAGATTTAATTATCTGATTGAGCCTGAGTAGTTAGGCGCTTCCTTAGTGATAGAAATATCATGAGGGTGAGATTCAATAAGACCTGCGCTTGTAATCTTGATAACTTAGCGTTATTTCTAAGCTCCTCAATAGTATGACAACCGCAGTAACCCATACCTGAACGAAGGCCGCCCATCATCTGATAAATCGTATCGCCCAAAGCTCCCTTATAAGGCACACGACCCTCAACACCTTCAGGAACAAATTTCTTTGAACCCTTTTGGAAATATCTGTCTGCACTGCCGTGGTTCATAGCGCCGAGTGAGCCCATACCACGATAAACCTTAAACTGCCTACCCTGATAAATTTCAGTTTCGCCCGGTGATTCCTCACATCCGGCAACAAGCGAGCCCATCATTACGCAAGAGCCGCCTGCTGCAATAGCCTTAACGATTTCACCGCTGTACTTAATACCACCGTCTGCAATAACAGGAACGCCGTACTTATCTGCACGCTCGGCAGAATCGTAAATAGCGGTAATTTGCGGAACACCGATACCTGCAACAACACGGGTAGTACAGATTGAGCCGGGGCCGATACCGACCTTAACTGCGTCTGCACCTGCTTTAATAAGTGCTTCTGTTGCATCTGCGGTAGCAACATTACCTGCAATAAGAGAAATTTGAGGAAAAGCATTCTTAACTATTTCAACACTCTTCATAATATTGTGGCTGTGACCGTGAGCAGAGTCAAGAACGAATGCGTCAACACCTGCATCGGCAAGAGCCTTTGCACGAACAAGAACATCATCTGTTACACCCAAAGCGGCTGCGCAAAGAAGCCTGCCGTCCTTATCCCTTGCAGTGTTTGGATACTTAACACTTTTTTTCAATATCTTTAATTGTAACAAGACCCGAAAGCTTGCCGTTTTCATCAATAAGAGGAAGCTTTTCAACCTTTGAGCCCATAAGAACTTTTTTAGCCTCTTCAAGATAGTACCCTTTGGTGCTGTAACAAGTTGTGACTTCGGGGTCATAACTTCGGAAATTTTAACGTTAAAATCTGTCATAAAGCGCATATCACGGTTAGTGAGAATGCCTACAAGAGTGCCGTCTTCTTCACAGATAGGCACGCCGCTGATACGATACTTATTCATAAGCTCCTCAGCATCGCTTGCAAGATGGTTTGGTGAAAGGAAGAAAGGATTGGTAATAACACCGTTTTCGCTTCTTTTTACCTTATCAACCTCGTCAGCCTGCTCCTCAATAGTCATATTCTTATGAATAACGCCGATGCCGCCCTCTCTCGCAATGGCAATTGCCATTCTTGATTCCGTAACGGTATCCATTGCAGCAGTCATAACAGGAATATTAAGTGTAATATCCTTTGTAAGCTTAGTTTTGAGGTCTACCTTGTCAGGTGTTACATCACTCTCAGCCGGAATGAGAAGCACGTCATCAAAGGTCAAGCCCTCTTTTACAAATTTTGCGCCGTATTCGCTCATTAAAATTCCCTCCGTTTACAAGTATTAAATTATATTCTTAAATATATAAAAATATTTTTACTATAATATCACTTTTTTATAATATGTTCAAGTATTCAAATTGCACAAATTATAAAATGATAATGCCTTATTTGTCACTTGCTCGCTCTTACAATTGCCCTTGCCGTTTGCTCAACCGTATTTTGACCGCAATTGATTACCGCCTGTGCCCATTTATTATAAAGCGGAAGCCTCTCGTTATACATATCCTCAAGCGTTTCGCCGTTTTGAAGAACTATGCCACGAGTTTCAAGATTGCTTATTCTTTTGCACATATCCTCATAGCTTAAATGAAGATAAATAATTTTGCCGAGGCTTTTTAAATGCTCCATCGCCTTATCGGAATAAACCACCGAGCCGCCCGTCGCAATAACGGTGCCCTTAATATCCAAGGACAAAATAGCCCTTTCCTCAGCCTTTGCAAAATATTCAACACCGTTTTTATCTATAATTTCCTGCAGACTTTTCCCCTCAAGATTTTGAATAAGCAAATCGGTGTCATAAAAATTTTTAAGTAACATTTTTGCCGAAACAACACCGCAGGTAGATTTTCCGCTGCCGGGCATTCCGATAAGTATAATATTTGAATTCATTTAGCTTTTACTCCTACTTTTTTACAATAATCTGCCAACGGGCAAGAAGGACAAAGCGGCTTTCTTGCCGAACAGGTATCACGACCGAAAAGAACTATTCTGTGGCAAAAATCAGAGCTTCATCACTTGGAACAAGCTTTTTCAGTTCAAATTCTATCTTCTTTGGGTCCTTTGTATCAACAAGCCCCAAACGATTTGAAATTCTAATCATATGAGTGTCAACAACAATGCTTTCCTTGCCGTAGACATCGCCTACTATCAAATTAGCCGTCTTTCTGCCGACACCGGGAAGTTTGATTAAATCATCAATATTATCGGGTACTCTGCCGTCAAAATCATCTCGTATCATCTTTGCCATACCGATAATTGACGTTGCCTTATTTTTATAAAAACCGCAGGACTTAATATAATTTTCAATGTCATTAACATCGGCATTTGCATAATCGTCAAGCGTTTTATACCTTTCAAAAAGCGCCGGCGTTACCAGATTAACCCTTGCGTCCGTACACTGAGCTGACAGCCTGACAGCAACCAAAAGTTCAAACGCATTTGACGAATTAAGAGAGCAAATTGCGTTTGGATATTCTTTTTTTAGTAGTTCTATAACGTTTAATACTCTCTGCTTTTTCGTCATTTTTTATTTTTTACCTTATCCCAATAAGATTTGAACGCCTGTTCATTTTTATTAGAGCCAAATTCGTAATATTTTTTATTTTTAATCTTATCCGGCAAATATTGCTGATAAGTCCAATGATTCGGATAGTCATGGGGATAGATATAAAACTGCCCCTTAACTTCTGCATCCTCACCGTCATAATGCTTGTTTTGAAGTTGACGTGGAATAGGACCGTAATTACCGTTTTTAACGTCAGCCATCGCTTTATTTATAGCCGCATAGCCCGAATTACTCTTAGGCGCTGTCGCAACAAGAATAACAGCATCGGCAAGCGGTATACGAGCCTCAGGCATACCGACTGCCATTGCAATATCAACCGCCGATTTAACTATCGGGATAATCTGCGGATAAGCAAGCCCGACATCTTCGCAGGCACAAACCATAAGACGTCTGCAAGCCGACGGCAAATCCCCGGCTTCAAGAAGCCTTGCAAGATAGTGAAGCGCAGCGTCGGGGTCTGAACCACGCATACTCTTTTGATAAGCGGAAACTATATCGTAATGCTCGTCGCCCTCTTTATCATAATGAACTGCACTTTTTTGAACAAGCTGCTTTGCAAGGTCAAGTTCAATATGCTTTTTACCGTCAACGGTAGGTGTTGCAAAAAAGCAATTTTCAACGCTGTTGAGCGACTTTCTCACATCACCGCCGCAACCGATTGAAATGCGCTTTAACACTTCTTCGTCAATGTCAAGTTCAACCTGATATTCTTCGCTTAAAATATTAAATCCACGTTTTACGGCAGGGATAATATCCTCGCTTTCAACCGCCTTAAATTCAAACACGGTTGAACGGGAAAGAATAGCGGGATAAATGTAAAAATACGGATTTTCCGTAGTAGACGCAATAAGCGTTATCTTTCCGTTTTCGATAAATTCAAGAAGCGATTGCTGTTGCCTTTTATTAAAATACTGAATTTCATCAAGATAAAGCAAAATTCCGTTAGGCGCAGAAAAAGTATCAAGTTCGCTGACAATATCCTTGATATCCTGAGTCGAAGCGGTAGTACCATTTAATCTGCGTAAGCTTCTGTTTGTTTTACTTGCGATAATAGAAGCAACCGTAGTTTTACCTACTCCGCTCGGTCCGTAAAATATTAAATTTGGAATATCGCCCGAATCAATAAGGCTTCTGAGTGCCTTACCCTTTTCAAGCAAGTGCCTTTGACCGACAACATCGTCAAGTTCAGTAGGACGGATACGGTCTGCAAGAGGTTTATTCATATCTACTCCAAAAAATCATTTATTAATGTGTTTATTATAATTAATTCACTCTTTATTTTCAATACTTTCCGCCTTAGAAAATGCACAGCCGCAAAAATTTTGGCGATAAAGATTATATTCCTTGGAAAGCACAATTGAGCGCTTGTAGCCCTCTTTTTTCTTAAAATCTGACGGCAGCCATTTAATGCCGTATTTTTTTTCAAGTTCAAAGCCTATCTCATTAATCTTTTGTGAATTTTTAAGCGGGCTGATTGAAAGAGTGGTGCAAAAAAAGTCGAAAGCGTTATTCTTAGCAAGAATTGCCGTTCTTTCAAGCCTTAAACGGTAGCACCTAAAGCAACGCTCACCGCCCTCCTTGCAAGCTTCATATCCTTTTGCAATATTCAAAAATTCATTATAATCATAATCGCAGTCAATAAAAGATACGGGATATTTTGTTTTCATCTCGTCAATAAGCCTAAGCTGTTCGCTTTTGCGCTTTTCATATTCCGATTTTGGAGAAATATTTGGATTATAGTATAAAACAGTTATTTTAAAATACTGCGACAAATATTCAATAGTATAGCTTGAACAAGGAGCGCAACAGCTATGTAGCAAAAGAGAGGGCACTCGGTCCTCTCTTACATTTTGCTCTATTATTTTGTCTAATTCTTTTTGATAATTAATCTTATTCATTAGCTTAAATAATTTTTAGGGTTTACACGTGAACCGTTAAGTCGAACCTCAAAATGACTGTGAGGACCTGTTGAATTGCCTGTTGAGCCGCTCTTTGCAATAGCTTCGCCTTTTTTAACCGTTTGACCGGGAGATACAAGTATTCTTGAATTATGAGCATAAAGGGTAACAACACTTCTGCCTGAGCGTCCGTTCCGTGATAAATCATAACATAGTAGCCGTAGCTGTAATTAAGCCTTTTAACGGTGATAACAATACCCTTTTGCGCCGCAACAACCTTTGAACCCGTTGAGCAAGGAAAATCAATACCGCCGTGATACTTGCCCGATGAATAATTCGGAAAGCCTGCCGATACACCGTGATGACCGGGAACGGGATACGTCATATTCAAAACGGCATTGCTCTTTGAATAAACATCACTGCCTTTTTGGTCAATCTTGTCAATTTTAGATGAATTTTTGCCTGCAACAGCAGTTGTTGCCTCTTCCGGCGGCTTAACACCTGAAATGACAGCCTGAATTTCATTTTCAACCTGTTCAATTAAAGAGCTGTCCTCATTTCTAAACTCGGTATACTGCTTATTCTGCGCCGTAAGTTCAGCCAAAAGTTTATCACTTTCAGCCCTGTCAGTTGCAAGAGAAGCCTTTTTGTTTGCTATTGAATTACTGTTTTGTTCAATACTCTTTTGCTTTGATGAAAGCTGTTTTTTCTGAGAATCAAGCTCAGACTTTTTCTTATCATACGCCGCTTTTTTATCTGCAAGGCCGTTCTTTTTATTGGTAACCTCCGCCATTTTGGAGTTCACCTCTTTAAGCAAGGCAGAATCGCTTTTTGAAACGGTTTTAATCATTTCATACCTTGTCAAAAAGCTCGAAATATCCTTACAAGTCAAAAGTGCAGTGAAAATATTGCAGCTTCCGCTCATATACATAGCTTTAAGCCTAAAGCAATACGCATTATAAACCGCTTGAAATTCGCTGTAAAGCGCATCATATTCAGCCTGTGCCTTGTCAACTTCCGCCTGAAGAGCATCAACCTGCTTTTGATTTGATTTAATCTTCTTTTCAAGTGCATTTTTTTCTTCCTGAATTTTTTGATTTTTGTTTTCAAGAAGAGTAAGCTGCTCATTTATGTAGCCTATTTTTTGGTCAAGGGTGTCAATATACTCCTCTGTAACCTTAGAACTTTTTTCAAGTTCCTTAAGCTTAGCGTCTGTTTTTTTTAAGATTTTTTTCAAGCTCTGCCTGCTGCTCTTTAAGCTTTTTTTCAGCCTCCTTGGCACTCATTGTTGTGCCGCTTGTGGAGGTTGAATTTTCATTATGAGCCGCCGTTGTCTGCGCCTGCGGTTGCACAGCCTGTGTAGTTGCCTGTGCAGCAAATGCCGTTGTGCCTGACATATTGCAAACAAGCATTACACCTGCCAAAGCTAATGATAATATTTTTTTATTCACGTTTCACATTCCCTTAAAATAAATATATATCTATTATATACCATTATTACGGTAAATAAAAGGTTGGATTTACACAATCATTATAATTTGCGCTCGGTGTTCTTACCTCAAAGTGGCAATGCGGACCTGTTGAATTGCCCGTCGAGCCGCTCCAAGCTATTTGCTGTCCCTTTTTAACCTCTTGCCCTGCGCTTACAAGCCTTGAATTATTATGAGCGTACAAAGTGTAAACATAATTTCCGGCAGAATCGGTTTTATCATGCATAATTACGATATATCTGCCGTAGCTTCTGTACGTTCCGTCGGAATTGGTCAAGTCTTTTGAAATAATAACAATTCCCGATTCAGCCGCAACAACTTTTGAATTTGCCGCACAGGAGAAATCAACCCCCGTATGCCCCGCATAACCGTGATAACCGCACGTAATTCTTGTTTGGCTCGGAACAGGATATGTCATCCTAAGCCTGCCGCTGTTATCTTCTTGTGCAGTTGTCGTATGCTTCGTTGTTGATGGTGTGTCGCCGTTACTGCCCTCGTCCGATTTTTTGGTCGTGGTAGTGGCTTTTGTGGTTGTTGTCTTTTTCTTTTCAGCCTCAAGCTTCTTTTTATAAGCTTCTGCCGCCTTTGCAATCTCTGCATTAACTGCGTTAAGCTCCGCCTGGTCCTGATTTCTGTATTCGCTGAAAGTCTGCTTTTGCTCGTCAAGCTGTTTCAAAAGCTTGTCCGACTCACTTTTTTGACTTTGATAAGCGTCCTGCTTTTGGGAATAATCCTGCTGCTGAGTTTCAAGAGTTGAAATAGAAGTCGTCAAATTCTGCTGTGTTGTTTTAAGCACAACTTGGTCATTTTGAAGCGTAGATTGCTTATCCTGCATTTCAAGTTTCGTTTTTGAAAGCTCACTTGCCTGCGACTGAACAGACTGCAAAAGCTCCTTATCACACTTTGACACACGTTTAATCATTTCATATCTTGTAAGAAGAGTTGAAATATCGGGTGAGGTGAGAAGCATTGCTATTGTGCTTGTTTCGCCGCTGACATAAATTGCACGGATACGCTGATAATAAAGTGTTAAGCTTTGGCTGAACGTTTGCTCAAGCTGTGCATTTTTCACCTCTAAATTTGCAACATCCGTTGTAAGTTCGGCAATCTGCGCCTCATTATCCTTATACTGCTGCTGCAAATCATTAATTTTTTTCTTTGAGGAATCAATCTTATTTTCAGAATACTCAAGCTGTTTTTTCAAATAAGAAATTTTTTCATCAAGCGCATTAATATATTCCTCGGTTTCCTTTGATTCCTTACCGAGAGAAGAAAGCTTTGAATCAAGTTCCTTGATTTTTTGCTCGATTGCCGCCTGCTTTTCCTCTGCCGTCATACCTGCATATTCATCGGATTGAGAATTGCCTGTTGCAAGCGCAACAATGTGAGCAGGGGAAGCCGCAAAAAAGGCAGCAGCCAACAAAACAGCTAAAATTTTAATTAAAAAACTCTTCTGTTTCATTGGCTACACCCCTTAGTATAAAAAATATTAAAATTACTCAGCGTGTAGAAAAATCAAATTATAAATTTCTACACGCTGAAGACTTCGAGAAAGTGAGATAAATTTCGTATTTTGCGAGCGGGTGCTGTACATAGGTACTGCCCCCGAGCAAAAGAACGGAAAGCGCCAAAAATGGCAAGGACTCGATGTCCTTGGCATTTTTCCAATCCCTCCGAGTGCAACAAGTTGCACCCACCTCCCTTTACAAGGGAGGCAAAGCGGTT
>ENA-OQIO01000158-OQIO01000158.1-human-gut-metagenome-genome-assembly--contig:-NODE-158-length-33561-cov-3.974786_pt1 | contig 33561 bp, 39 predicted proteins | sample MGYA00242573_ERZ504737 | MGnify/ENA primary metagenome ERZ504737 (study PRJEB26092, sample SAMD00036203) | human gut metagenome | host: Homo sapiens | study: EMG produced TPA metagenomics assembly of...
TTCCCATATTTGCATCCATCCGTCATCAGATCGGCGATCGTTGCGTCAGACTCATCCAGCACCAGTTTTCCTTTCGTTCTTCATCCAGAACATGCCTTTTGCCATCAGGTTCGGTTCTTTCCTCTCATCCCGGTTAACTTCCAGTTTCTGCCGGATCTCCTCCTGCAGTTTTCATGTTTATCCCTGCATCCAAGTAACAGCTGCCGGAATTTTTCTTCTTTTACATACGGAAGTACCTTCTGAATCGAAGCAATTCCCATCTGTACACCGGCGTCACACTCCTGTAACAGCCGGATTGTCTCTTCCTGTCCCATCATTCTGACTGCCTCCTTTTTTTGTTACATGCAGATATAGTATGACGTTTGAAAAAGACTTTTATGCGAATATTTTTGTTTTTCTGAAAGCCTCATGCATGATTGACGTAACATGTTTTGATGTATTTTTCAGACTTCCACGATTGCTCTGCTCCAGATTTCCGTCAGTTTTTCCAGAGAATACGCTGCATTGGCAGGGCTTGTGGACGGCAGTTCTTCCATCGGAAGGTTCAGTTCCTTATCCTGATACTTCCTGTAAAGTTTTCCTGCCGTTTTCCGTTGGTGTAAACTTTCTGGATCTGCGACGTTTCCACGATTATCCCAAGATTAGCCGGAATCACATCTTTGATACTACTGTCACTGGATCCTATGATACTGCACTGTTCAATCACATCATACACAGCAACACCATGTCTGAGAAGCATCTCCTTTTTCTCTTCCACCGTTTCTGGCTCATCCTCCTTCAATACCGCCGCCAGTACTTTCCAGAAGCGATTCCGCGGATGCCCGTAAAAAAATGCCTGTTCCCTTGATTTCACAGATGGGAAACTTCCCAGAATCAGAATCCGTGATTCTCTGTTATACACCGGCCCAAAGCCGTGGCTGATGTTTTGATATTCTTTCATATATCTACTCCTTTTTTTACCCGCCTAAAAATAAGGGAATCTCCACCAAGCAAGGCGAATCTTCCCTTATTTTCTCATTATTTTTTATTTCACTGCCCGTTTCTTCCCGGACAACACTGTTCCTGCAATCAGTAACACCGGAAAAACAATCGCTGCAAGGATTCCTCTTTTCAGATCTTCGGAAAACATGCTGGATACATAGCCGACCAGTGTCGGACCGCCGGAGCAGCCGAGGTCACCGCCGAGGGCTAACAATGCAAACATAGCGGTTCCACCGTTTCGCATGACAGCAGATGCCTTGCTGAAACTTCCCGGCCACATAATTCCTACGGACAGACCGCAGATTGCACATCCCAGCAGGGACAGCTGTGGAAGCGGAGACAGGGAAATCAGCAGATAAGAGCCTATACAAAGCAGCCCGCTGCCCACCATGAACTTGTCAAGATCGATTTTATCACCGAACTTTCCATAAAACGCTCTGGCACTTCCCATCAGGATGGCGAAAGCATCGGTCCTGCCAGATCGCCGATCGATTTGCTTACTCCCAGACCTTTTTCCGCGAAAGTGGACGCCCACTGGCTGACCGCCTGCTCGCTGGCTCCGGCGCAAACCATCATCAATAACAGGATCCAGAATGTTTTCTCCCTGCACAGGTCAAGAATTGTCATTCCCGTTTCTCCTTCTTCTACCAGAGGAGCAATCGGTGCTTTTGTAAAAATCAGTCCGTTCACAATCGGGATGATCGCCCAGACACACGCAAGGATCTTCCAGTTTTCAATCCCGAAAATTTTAAAAAAGCAGGTGGAGATCAGTACAACTGCCACATGTCCCCAGCAGTAAAATGAATGCAACAGACTCATCGCTTTTTCTTTGTTGTCTGTCGGGCAGCTCTCCATGATCGGACTGATCAGTACTTCGATCAGACCGCCGCCGATCGCATAGATCATAACAGACAATAGAATTCCTGTATACGCATCCGGTAAAAGGTTTGGCAGTACGACCAGTCCGATCAGTCCCAGCGCGGATGCCGCATGTGCGATCACGATCGATACCCTGTAGCCGATCTTATCGACAAATCCGGCAGATAGCAGATCCACGATCAGCTGAACACCAAAGTTGAGTGTGATCAGCATGGTAATCTTACTCAACGGAATCCCATACGTTTTTTCAAAGGTTAAAAATAGCAACGGTACAAAGTTATTGACCACCGCCTGCACCACATAGCCGATAAAACAGGCATATATGGTTTTCTGATACTTATCTTTCATCACTTTCCTCCCATGTGCGCCCCGTTTTCCGGAGCTTATCCTGTTTATATTATATATCAGCCTGTGTCGTTTGTAATTGCATTTATTTCACTTCTTTTTATACTATATCAGTAACTGTTCAGTACCTTCACAGTTACGCTACCTGCTGAATAGTTACATTCATTCATCCTTTAGCTGAGATACTTTCTGATTGCAGCCTCTTGCAACCCTTCCCCGATCACGATCAGGATCTCCTGTCCTTCTTTGATCGGCTGTTTTTTCAGTTCATGGCGAGTTGCATTGACCTCGATCCAGCTGCCATTTTCCTCCTGCATAAATCCTTTGATCCGGAAGACTGCCCCACAGGACGGATCTGCAAAGATTTTTTTCATTCCAGCAAGAATTTTCTCCACCGGCATCTGACGTTCCATCACATACACCGTGTCAAAACTGTTTTCTTCTGTAAAATCCATTTTCTGATAATTTTCCTGCACATAACCGCATTGCTGAAGCTTTGCAAAATCCTCATCCGTGAGCGCCAGACTGCCTTTTCGGATAATTTCCTGATCCAGTCTGCGACCGCAGCGTACCTTTTCCAGTGCTCTGTCCAGATGTGTGACCGTTGCCTTGATTTCTTCCTTCGTTGCCTCTTCTGCTCGGCTCAACACAACCGCACCCGCATGTGCCGCCTCCGAAGCCAGCAGATACTCAGACATGTCCGAAAGTTCCGACTCCAGCTTTGCGTTGACTACGGTAATGACATTTCCGATCTGATACCACCGATCCAGTGGTTCATCCCGCAGCACATCAAAGAATTCATCCACATCGTATACACCGGATGGTTCCACCAGTACCCGATCATACCCGCACATTCCCATCGCGATCAGCTTCGTGCGAAATCTCCTCCGGTGTGTTTCCCTGTCGCATCCACCGGCGATCATCTCCAACTCGCACTTATCCCCCATCAGTTCCTGCAATAATAACATATCCACATTGACCGCGCCAAAATCATTTTCCAGAATCCCGATGTTCATTCCCTGATCCATCAGATATTTTGCATAGTGTTTGATAAATGTCGTTTTTCCCGAACCTAAGAATCCGGTGATAAGATCAATTGTAACCATAGTTTCTCACCTTACCCTCTTGTCACACGATGGATCCGGGTTTCATCATAACGATCCTGCTGGGTTCTCTCTTCTGCAGGATATCCCAGTGCGAAGATACCGAAGGCCCTCTGACTTTCCGGAATACCGATGATTTTTTCCACTTCTTCCATCCGGTCTTCTAACGGTGCGATTCCCATCCAGACACCGCCAAGTCCCACTTCATCGGTGGCAAGCCACATATTTTCCATACAGATACTCAGGTCAATCTGTGCGTACGCCGGTGCAGTACATTCTTTCCGATAAGCGGTAACGATCGCCATCGGTGCTTTTGCAGTGAGTTTTGCGTATGGTGTTGTCTCAGAAGTTCTTCTAAAATCTCCGGATCTTCCACAATGTAAAATTCCCACGGCTGCTGGTTGCAGGCAGATGGTGCTGCCATAGACGCCCTCAGAATATAATCCAGTTTTTCCGGTTCTACCTTTTTTTCCTGATACTTTCTAATACTGACTCTGTGAAATAAATCTGCCATTGTTTTGCCTCCTTACATTTTTATATCTGCTATCTTATCATTTTTTCACAAAACTTCCAATCTATTTCTTCATACAGCTGCTTCTGACATTATTTCCGATTACTGTTCAGTACACCCACAGTTACGGGTAAAATCCATTCCAGGTCTTCTGTCATTCTTAAACATAAAAAAGTTCGAATCCATCTGTTGTACAACAACTTATGAATTCGAACTTTTCAGTATTCCCTACAGGCTGAACACACCCAGTGACTGCAGAAGCAGTGCTGCCAGCAGAACCGGCGCGATGAATTTTACCATAACAATATACAGTTTCTTTCTTCCGACTTATAGCCGCCAATCGTTACTTCATCGATAATGGTCTGTGGTTTTACCACCCAGCCGATCAGGATACAGCTGAGCAGTGCAACAGTCGGCATCAACAGGTTGTTGCTCAGGTAATCCATCAGATCCAGAATCTGTGCAACCGCACCATTCGGAAGTTTCAGTTCAAAGTACAGGACATTGTATCCCAGACACACGATCACTCCGACAATACATGCATAGATTGTTACCAGAACCGTTCCTTTCTTTCTGCTCACATGGAACCTGTCAATAATGTTTGATACAATCGATTCCATGACAGATACGGAAGATGTTACCGCTGCAAAAGATACCATCAGGAAGAAAATCGTTCCGATGACCGGACCGGCTGCTCCCATCGCCTCAAAAATCTTCGGCAGTGATACAAACATCAGTCCCGGACCGGCGGACATTCCCTCCGTTCCCATGAACGTATACACGGCCGGAACGATCATCAGACCGGCCAGCAGAGCCACCGCGGTATCAAACCATTCAATCTGATTAATAGACCGCATCAGATTGGTCTCTTTCTGTACGTAAGATCCATAAGTGACCATAATACCCATCGCCACACTGATCGAGAAGAACAGCTGCCCCAGTGCATCGACAAATACGATCACAAAGTCTTTCAGTGTCATACCACTGAAATTTGGTACCAGATAAACTTTCAGCCCCTGCAGACCGGTTCTTGTCACACCGTGCGCATCGCTGTGAGACAGCGTCATCGAAAAAATAGAGATGCCAACGATCATTACCAGAAGAATAGGCATCAGGATCCTGCTGTAATTTTCAATTCCTTTATTTACCCCTTTATAGACAACAAAAGCTGTCAACAACAGATAGATAAACAGCCAGAGGATCGGCTGCCACATACTTGTGATATAGCCGGTAAAATAACCGTCCTGTGCGGCTTCCACCCCATGTCCGGTGATAAAGGTTCCCAGATATTTCAGTACCCATCCACCGATGGAACAGTAATAGGCAGAATCACAACCGGAATGATACACGCCAGAATGCCAAGACCGCCCCATTTGGTGAATCATCCGGTACGCATTCAACGGACTCTGTCCGGTTTTTCTTCCGATGGCTACATCTGTGGTCAACAGCGTAAAACCAAAGGTCAGTGCCAGAATAATGTAAACCAGAATGAAGGTTCCTCCTCCATCCTTCGCTGCCAGATACGGAAATCTCCAGATATTTCCCAGTCCGACAGCACTTCCTGCTGCTGCAAGTACGAATCCAATAGATCCGGTAAAATTTCCTCGTTTGTTTCCTTTCTCCATACGTTACTCACTTTCTAAAATTTTGTACCTTACTACTGTACCCTGATTTCAGAATCTTGTCTATCATTTTCCTGATTTTTTTTGGTTTTTTATAATCCTTCAGCAGACAGGATCCCATGAGGTGTTCCGACATGAAAATGGTTACCGTTCACTCCGTTCCCAGTAATACGCTTTGCGATGCACAGAATTTATACTAATCGCATAAACAGATATTTTTAACATTTCCCGCGAAATCATGTTATAATTTAATCTGATACGAATGAAGCTTACTATCTTTCGGAATATATAAGAATAAATGGAGGAACTATGGAGCATCAACGACTGACAAATAAAGAAGTGAAAAAGAAAAACCGGAATCAGATTTTCCGTTATATTTGTACCCATGGAACGGTATCCAATCCGGATATTGTCTCCGACCTGCACCTGAGTCTCCCAACCGTGACCAACACCACCAGAGAACTTCTCGAATCGGGCTTCTGCGGGATCTCGGAGAGATGCAGTCCACCGGTGGCCGCAGAGCCAGAGCGCTGTGTGCCGCTTCGGATTATCGGTTTTCCATCGGACTGGATATCACCCGAAATCATCTTGGCATCCTTCTTTTGAATCTGACCGGAGACATTATAAAATATGAAAGAATGCAACTTGGTTTTTCCAGAAGTTCCGCCTATTTCTCCGAAGTTTGTCAGAAAATTGATGATTTTCTCCTGGAAACGGAGATTTCCGGAGAACAGATCCTCGGTCTTGGCATCTCTCTTCCAGGAATCGTCGATCCGGTACAGAAAATGATCACGTATTCCCATGCCCTCGGTGTGCGGGATCTGCTTTTTTCGGAAATACAATCGTATTTCCCATGGCACTGTACCTTTTTAAACGATGCAAATGCAGGTGCTTTTGCGGAAGGCATCGGTTCGGATCTGCCTTCCTCCTTCTTTTATCTTTCTCTGAGTAACACCGTGGGCGGTGCCATCTTTCACGATGGCAATCTGCTTCCGGGCGATGCTTTCCGCTGTGGAGAAGCCGGTCACATGACTCTGATTCCCGATGGAAAACCATGTTACTGCGGAAAAACCGGCTGCGTCGATGCCTACTGTTCCGCCAGACTCCTCTCGGATCTGTCCGGCGGACGGCTGGAAGATTTCTTTCTCGGACTTCAGCAGAACAACCCGGACTATCGTTCTGTCTGGGACACCTATCTGAAACATCTGGCTGTCGTCATCAATAATCTGCATATGATCCTCGACTACGACATTGTCCTCGGCGGCTACGTCGGAAGTTTCCTCTCCCCCTGGCTCGATACGATCCGCCGGCTGGTTGCCGAACACAATACCTTCGAAGACGATGGAAGTTTCGTAAAACTATGTACTTATCAGACCGGAGCGGCGGCTTATGGGGCGGCGATGGATGTGATGGAAGAGTTTTTACGGACGGTGTGAGTTCCTGACAGGATTCATTCTGATACCCAAAGAGATCCACCAGATTTTCAGAAAAAATCTGTGGATCTCTTTTCTTTTATTTCAAAATATGTTTTACAGATATGCAATACTCTGATTCTCAAATACCGCACTTCCATCTGTAACTCCCAGGCAGATTCCCTCCCCAGGATTTGTATACATGCGGGTATTCATAGCAACTCCGTCCACATACAGTGTAGCAATCGTATCATCCACGATAATCTGTACATGATATTTCTTTCCAGGAACCAGACGAATCAGACGTTCCAGTCCCATATTGTTCATCTGCGGCCACGGCCAGTTCGGAGATTTCTCGAAGATCACACGATCCTTCGGGCATTCAAATGTAAAGGAATAGAATTCATCATCCGCTTCCTGAGCCCGTACTCCGATTGAAAATCCACGGGTACCCTCAGCAAATGTGACATCTGCTTCGTATCGATAGCAGTCACCGGTCTTCGTTACTACATGCTGTAATGCTCTTCCTGATTCTTTTTCCAGTTTTACATCATCAAGCTTTTTCTCATCCTTAAATGCATTCCATACCGTATCCGGGATCCGGCAGCCTAAAGTGCCGTCTTCTCTCTGATACAGTTCATGTGCCACAAAAGTTCCTGCCCAGATAAAATCTTCTTTATCTGCCTCCGGTCTGTACCAGAGATTTGCACTGTCTGTCTCGTTGGCACGTGTCGGGACCCATCCGAACAGAATCCTCTGATCATTCAACATAAAGGTTCTTCCCGCATAATAAGCTCTTCCGTCAAAGGCATCGTCATCCGGTGCGATCCAGGGTCCTTTCAGGCTTTTTGCCATACGGTACACCTGTGTGGATGCATGGGAATATTCTGTTGTGATCAGATACCACCAGTCGCCCATCTTGAAAAGATCCGGCATCTCATGCATGGTAAACAGATCCGGTGCCCAGAAATCTCCCTGGAACTCCCAGTCTGCAAGATTATCTGATGTAAAATATACGGTTCTCCCCGTTGTTTTATGCTTGTCTCCTTCCAGGCGTGCTCCCAGGATCAGGATATATTTTTCTGATTCGTCATCCCACAGTACAAACGGATCTCTCCAGTCATCCGGATCATATCCCGGCTGCGGAACAAAGGTCACTGCATCCTGCGTCTTTGTCCAGTGTTTCAGATCCTCACTGACCGCATGCATCAGTACCTGAGATGGTTTTCCCTGTTTTGGATAATCTCTGTTGTAACCGGTATAAAACGCATGATACTTTCCTTCTCTGTCTTCACAGATGCTTCCGGCAAAAATGAACTGATCCTGTTCTTCATCCGTTCCTCTCGGAATCGCCACACCGCAATCCTCATAAGTCACAAAATCCTTTGTGGTTGCCAGATCCCAGCCAAATGGTTCTCCAAAAGGACACGGGACTCTGGTATCTCTCTGGTGGAACAGATAGAATGTATCATCCTTTCCAAAAGGCATGCAATCGCCAAACCAGGTATTTGGATGCTGATAATAAATTTTCATGATTTTCCTCTCTTTCCTGCCCGCAGGCATATAAAATTATCCTTTGACTGCTCCGGCGGTCAAACCGCTGAGCATGTACTTATTCGTAAAGAAATAAAACAAAAATGTCGGTAACACAGTGACGGTAATTGCCGCAAATGTAGCACCCCAGTCTGTAGTTCCCATAAAACCGACAAAGTCGTTCAGCCCCAACGTAACAGTTTTCATATTGGTAGATCTCGTAAACGTATAGGCATTGATAAAATCATTCCATGTAAAGACACCCTGCATCGTTGCTACCGTCAGCAGCGAGTTCGTCGACATCGGAAATACAATCTTGAAAAATGTCCGCATCGGTGAACACCCATCAATGATTGCAGCCTCGATAATCTCATCCGGCAGGAATTTACTGAATGAATAAAACAGCTGAATCGAGTATGACAGAGAGAACGCAATCTGTGGCAAAATGACTGCCGGATAGGTGTTGAGGATTCCCATCTTACTAAAAATAGTGAATAACGGAATCAATGCAACCTGAAACGGAAGCATCAATCCAAGTAAAAAGTAAGACAAAATCTTCTTATTTCCCCTGAATTGGATCTTACTCAACGCAAACCCTGCCATAAAACTGATCAACAGTAACGGAATTAAAACTCCTACTGTGATTATAATACTATTCTTAAAATAGTTCAGCATTGGACTCGTTGTAAGATTTTCTATTATATATTCAAAAGGAAGCAAAAAAACGCTCTCCGTTTTCCTGCTTACTTTCATTTTCCATATGTATCCGTTTATACCTGCGGAAATACCTCCGTAAACACCGCATCCATCAGTTCCTGGTCTCTGCGGCATTCTGCGATAACAGTGATAACCGCGTTTTTCTCCCGACTGATGATGGACCACTGGCAATATTTTCCGTCGGCTCGGAAAGTGTTTTCCCTGCCGCCCCAGAACAGATAGCCATAGCCGAAGCTGTCTTTGTCGTTTTCCACCTGTTTGCTGGTGGCTTCCTTTACCCAGTTTTCCGGTACCAGTTGTTTTCCGTTCCAGTTTCCGTTCTGCAGATAGAGAAGTCCCAGTTTATGGAGTTCGTCCATTGTCAGGAAAAGTCCGCCGGCACCAAAGACATGACCATAGGAATCCAGCTCCCAGGTCGGACGGGCGATGCCCAGCGGTTTGAACAGCCGCGGATACAGGTAGGATACCAGATCACATCCGGCTCTCCGCTCTACCAGAACACCTGCAAGATACGGACCTACGTTATTGTATACAAACTTTGTGCCCGGCTCGTAGACAAACGGGAAGGCAAGACTCATCTTTACCCAGTCCTCTTCCTCGTAAACCGGACGCTGTGCACCCATCAGTTCTGCTTTTTCCTGTCCGAGACACATAGTCAAAAGGTCTTTTACTGTTGCCTTTGCCAGATTGTCACTGACAGTTTCCGGAAGATCTTCGGCAAAACAGTCACCAGTTTTTCATCCAGGGATAGCAGACCTTCTTTTACTGCGATTCCCACAGCTGTGGAAGTGAAACTTTTACTTGCAGAATATACATTTCTTCTGCACTGTTCATCCCACAGTTTCTTTCCGATCTCTTTGCCGTCCTTCGTCACAACGATCCCCAGCACACCCAGTTCCTTTGCTTTTTTCTCGAATGCATCAAAATTCATGAAAGTTCCTCCTGTCATATGATACCGGATTGTTCCCCTGGTATCCTTTACATCTTATGTTTACCCATTTTCGCGTAACTGTCGGTCCGCGGCAGCCAGTCCAGGAATTCCGGCAATTCCAGCTCCCAGAATCTCCATTCATGTTCATAACCATCCACCCGGTCAAAGCGGTGGTCGATCTTTAATTCATTCAGATATTCTTCAAAACGGTCCACCGATTCAATCAGGAAATCGTTGTTTCCCACACAGAAGAAGATATCCGGCAGCTTCTTACCCGCATCCACATCGTCACGGATGATCTGGTACAGATCCATCGGTTCCGGGAACTTATGGCCTACTTTTTCTTCCAGATCTTTCGCCCATACCGTTGCCGGTGAAAAAGCACCGACCGCACGATACTGCTCGGTATCTTTCATCGCATGGACAAGTGCTCCGTAGCCGCCCATGGACGCACCGGCAATATACGTGTGTTCCGGCCGGTCTGTGACCGGGAAATATGCCTTCACGAATTCCGGAACCTCTTTTCCGATAAATTCATAGTATTTTTCTCCGTAGATGGTATCCATGTACAGGGTATTTCCTACCGATACCGAGACTACCGCGATCCGGTACTCTTCCGCATAACGGCTGACGCAGGTAAAACGCTGCCAGGAAAGATAATCATTTCCATGGCCGTGTAAGAGGTATAACACCGGGAATTTTTCCGGCATCTGATGTGTTAATAAAGCCGGATCATCCATATCACAGGGACTTACCCCCGGCAGGGTGATCGTAAGATCTACTCCGTGTCCCAGGGAGTAGGAAAAAAAATTACAGTGCATCTGTGGCATATTTCATTCCTCCTTTTATTTTACAAGCAGCCAGGCCATGCTCTTTGCAGCGATCTCCAGCTGATGATCTTCTGTCTTTTTCGGTGCCCCTCCACGGCAGATCAACTGTTCGGTCTGATCGATGCCGAAGTCTTCAACAAAAAGTGGCTGATCGAACGGATTCAGCACCACGTATCCGCAGCTTCCTTCTTTTTCTCTTTTTAACACGATCGGAGAGCATCCTTTTTCCGCCTTGACAAATTCCGCATACCCGTCATTTCCAAAGCACGGATACGCTTTTCTGAGTGCGATCAGCCGCTGGATCCAGTGATATAAGCTGTCTTCCTGCGCCATCTGGCTTTCCGCGTCCGGACGGTCGGTGTCCGGATCCATCGCCATATATAACATCCGGGACGGTGCACTGGAAAAATCTCCGTTGACTCCCTTCGACCACTGCATCGGGGTTCTCGAACCGGTACGCTCGTAACCGCCTTCCACAGAGATCATATCCGGGATATAACGCATCCCGATCTCATCGCCATAATATAAGAACGGTGCTCCCGGAAAACCATAGATAAATCCATAGGCCAGACGCAGCTGCTCTTCATCCAGCTGATAAGAGATCCGGGCCATATCGTGATTGCCGCTTGGCATACACATCATGCCTTTCCCCCGCAGATTCTCCTGATTTTTTGCAAAGATCCCTGCAAATACAGAGATATCACTCTCCGGATCTCCACCAAAATAAGGATGATCTCCCCGGAACAGATCCATATAACCGGTATCTCCAAAATGCAGATAAAAGTCCATATCAAATCCCGCTTCCAGTGCCACCTCCGGTTTTCCCCACTCGGATACCAGCGCCGCTTCCGGGAATTCTTTATTCAAAAATGCCCGCACATCCTGCCACAGGCGGATCGTCTCTTTTTATCTTCATCGTTTTTCACCAGCGAACCGGCCATATCCACACGGAAACCGTCACAGCCAAGTGTCAGCCAGAAACGCATGATGTTTTTCAGTTCTTCTCTGGTAGCCATCGGTCCCGGCGCATCGGTCGGCTGCTGCCAGCCGGCATCGGTAATATTAGCAAATCCATAGTTCAGCGCCGGCTGCGTGGAAAAACAGTTGACGCCGCAGCTGGCCGGACGTGGGGAGATGCCACGCAGGACACTGACGATTCCTTTGACATCTTCCATTCGTTTATACAGACTGTCGGTCCATACATAGCGGTCGGTATATTCATTTTTCTCCGCTTTCATCGATTCCTGAAACCACGGATGTGTCACAGCGGTATGTCCCGGCACCAGATCCAGAAGTACGTGCATCCCTCTTTGGTGTGCCGCTTCAAATAATTTTTTCAGATCTTCATTGGTTCCATACCGCGGAGCCACGCTATAATAATCTTCCACATCATATCCCGCATCGTAAAACGGTGAGGTAAAACAGGGATTGATCCACAGGGCGTTACAGCCCAGTTCCTGAATATACTCTAATTTTTCTGTAATTCCCGGGATATCCCCGATTCCGTCTCCGTTGCTGTCGCGGAAACTCTGTGGATATACCTCATAAAACACTGCATCTTCCAGCCACTTTATCATCTCAAGTCCTCCATTATTTTTCTTCTGTCACAAGCGTTTTCGTTGTCGATCCCTCCTGAAAGCTCACCGGAATCTTTGTATTTCCTTCTGTTTTTCCATTCGCGATCAGTTCGTTCAGGCACCTTACAGCCTCTTTTGCAATCTCATGCACCGGCTGCGCGATGCTCGATACGATTGGTTTCCCCTGATTTAAGAACTGCAGACCATCGTATCCGATAATCTGGATATCTTCCGGAACCCGTTTTCCCATCTCTTCGAGTTCTTCCCGTACAATCGTTGCGAGGTGATCCGACTGGTAAAGATTCCATCAATGGAATGTTCTCCCATGGAAGGGGAAATATAAGCCCGCAGCATATTGTGGATCAGTTTTCTGGATCCGTAGGATTCATAGACCGAAACAATCTGTTTTTCTGACATTTCCACACTGTTACAGGAAAGATCATGTTCCATACAATATTCAGTAAAACCGACTCTTCTTTTTCGGACTTCACTGTCTACGGATGACATTGTCATAAAGCACAACAGTTGGTGGATCCTCTTTTATGCAGATTCTCTGCTGCAAGCCAGCCGCCCTGCCAGTTATCTCCTGCCACACATGGGATGTGTGACTTGTAATGACGGTCGATGGAAACAAAAGCCATGTTTTCGATCCGTTCCTCTTCTACCTTACTGTAAGTCACACCAATGATTCCGTCAACTTTATTTTGTTTTGCCATATCCATAAATGCCACTTCCCGTTCGGCATCATCACCGGACAGGCATAGCAGTACCTGTTTTCCGACTGCTGACAATTCGCTTTCCAGAGCATCCAGCAACAGTGCAAAATACGGATTGATCAGATTCGGCAGAATGACAACCACATAATCGGTCTTCTGCATCCGCATTCCCTTTGCCAGAGTATTCACCTGATACCCCAGTTTTTCTATGGACGCTTCTACCAGCTTTCTCCTCGCTTCACTGACACGTCCTCCATTCAGTACGTTCGACACGGTTCCCACCGATACACCGGCATCCCGTGCAACGTCTTTGATTGTTACCATTTGATTTTCCTCCTCCACACCATCCTATCAGATACTCAAGTTCGACACTGCAAGTTTCTGACATGACGCGTCCTTCATCGGAACCTGAAAAGGCTATATCTATTTTTATTAGAGAATTATTTTCTCGTATTGTCTATGTATTGTTATGCACTTTATTTTCTATGATACCAGGATCGTGAGAGTACGAAGTACGGATCAATCCGGTATCAAAGGGGGGGTAAAATACCTTTTGACCCCAACGTCTTTCCGTTTATATAAGAAAAGGTGAGTGTATCTTTTCTTTATCAGATTCAGATACACTCACCTTTCAGTACCGCTTTATTATGATTTTACTGCACCGGCAACTACACCAGCGATAATATATTTCTGTAATGCGATATACAGGATGATTACCGGGATGATTGCCATAACCAGTGCCGCCATCAGAAGATCCATATCATTGCTGTATGTTCCCTGGAACAGCTTGGTTGCGATCGGGATCGTGTACAGAGATTTATCTGTCAGGATCAGGCTCGGCAGCAGGTAATCGTTCCACAGAGACAGGGCATACAGGATAACCAGTGTTGCTGTGGTCGGTTTTAACAGAGGGAACACAATCTGAAAGAATGTTCTCAGTCTTCCTGCTCCGTCAATCTGTGCTGCCTCTTCCAGTGAGATCGGTACACCGCCTTTGATAAATCCATGGAACATGAATACCGCCATAGATACCGAGAAGCCCAGATGCATGAATATCAATGTTGCTCTGTGGTTCAGGATTCCAAATGTCCCACCGTAGATAGAGATCAGCGGGATCATAACTACCTGGAACGGGATTACCATGGAAAACAGCATTACCATGAAGATGATCTGGTTGATCTTCCATGCTTTTCTTACGAAGATGTAAGCTGCCATGGAGGAGAACAGAATGATCAGGAACACACTCACACAGGTAATGATCAGGGAGTTCTTCAGGATGTTCATGAAGTTCATCTGCTGGAAAGCATCTACAAAGTTATCTGTTGTAAAACCTCTTTTACCACCCCAGCTCAATGGCATTTTGATAATATCACGTTTGTGTTTGAAGGCATTCAGCACGATCATGTAGAACGGGAACATATAGATGATAAACAGCACTACAGTTACCAGTGTTTTCAGGAACGTTTTGATGCCTCTTACTGTCTTTTCCTGTCCTTCCATTATGCTTCAACCTCCTTCCGTTTATTGATGATTGTCTGAGATACTGCAATAACCGCTGTAAAGATAAACAGGATGATTGCTTCTGTCTGTCCGACACCATACTGTTTTGCAGAAAAGGCTTTCTGAAATACATACATGGCAGCCATAACAGTAGATCCGTAAGGACCACCTTCTGTCAGGGACAGGTTCACATCGTAGATCATGAAACATCTGGTGATGGTCAGGAACATACAGATCGTGAAAGATGCTCTCATCAGCGGAAGTACGATATATCTTGTTGTCTGAGATTCGTTACAGCCATCGATCTTGGCTGCTTCTTTCAGGTCTTCGGATACACCGGTCAGACCTGCGATATAAATTAACATCATGTAACCGGAGAACTGCCAGATTGTTACCAGTACCAGTGCTGCGAATGCAGAGGCACTTCCTGACAGCATGGATTTCTGCAGAACGGTAACGTTCAGTGCATCACCAAAGTAAACAATAACTTTGTTAAATACGAACTGCCAGATATAACCAAGGATGATACCACCGATCAGGTTCGGGGTAAAGAATCCGGCACGGAAGAAATTCTTTCCTTTAATTTTTCCGGTTACCAGCAGTGCCAGTAAAAATCCGATCACGTTTACCAGTATTACGGAAACTACCACATACAGCAGTGTCAGTCCCAGGGACTGCCAGAAGCTGCTGTCTGCAACTACTGCCGCATAGTTTTTCAGTCCTACAAAAGGTTTGTTGCTGGATACGCCGTCCCAGCTTGTAAATGTCAGATATACACCATATAAGAATGGTACGATTACCACGGCCAGGAATGAGAAGGTTGCAGGACCTGCAAATACCAGGAACGTGGAAACTTTGCTCCATAAGTTTTCTTTTTTACTATTCATCTCGTTGCCTTTCTTTCCCTCTTTTAGTAGCAGTTGCCGGGTCAGTGTTCATTACTCTGCCCGGCAACTTCTTAACTAGCAACCAATTATGTATCTGCCTTTTTGATTATTCGGAAAGGTTTGTCCAGTAATCCTGAACTTCTTTTGCGAATTCGGCACGGTCGATCTGTTTGTCCAGATATTTCTGCATGATCGCACCAACTTCTGACCAGTGATCTCCAGGATAATTAGAAGGCTGATCAAACAGTTTTCCTTCTACTGTGTATCTCTGGATACTCTGTCCCAGCATATTTGTAGCTTCTTCTGTGATGTTGGAGAATGCAGGTACTAAAGAGCAATCATCAACCAGTACTTTGTTTCCTTCAGCTGTGTTTGCCAGCCAGTCAAGGAAATCTTTTGCTGCTGCCTGCTGTTTTTCATCGTTACATTCTTTATCGATCATAACCTGTTTGGTAGCACCACCACAGATGTAATCATTTACGTTAGCATTTCCTTCTGTTCCGTTCTGCGGTACCGGCATGATTCCGATTTCAGTATCGTCTTCAATGTAATCAGAAATCTCTGCCCATGCCCAGTTTCCGTTGAACCAGAATGCCACATCACCTTCTGCCAGGTCTGCAGCGTTTTCATCGTAATCAGCAGCCAGCGGATCTGCTTTATTGATGTTATATTTCATCAGCAGATCGTAGGTATCCATCAGAGAAGTAAATCTTTCGTTGGACATCAGATCTACGCTTCCGTTTCTCAGATCTTCCATAATCTTTTCTGTACCGGTCAGTGTTCCGTCCTGCTCTTCATATACCTGTGTGAAGTAATGTCCTGCATTGCTCCAGTCTTCCTGGTTCAGAGCCACCGGGCTTTCCATACCGTTGTCTACCAGTTTTTTCAGCAGTGCTTCGAAGTCATCCATGTTTGTTACAGAAGCCGGATCCCAGTCTTCTCCCAGAGTATCTTCGATTGCTGTTTTGTTGTAGACCATACCTCTGCCTTCGATACAGAATGGGAAGCTGTACAGTTTTCCGTCATTACCTGTGATACCATACTGTGTACCACCATTTGCTGCCCAGGATTCATCACTCAGATCTACGCCTTTTTCTTCACAGATAGAAGCAACGTCCTGTGGGTCACACATGATCAGTGTCGGTGCATTCTTTGCTGCGTATCTTGCAGATACTTCCTGAGAAGGTGTACCACTACCGATGGTGTAAACTTCCAGTTTTGCTCCTGTCAGTTCACCCCACTGTTCAGCGGCAGCTTCCATCTGAGATTCGATCTCACTCTTTGTGTTCAGCATGGTGATAGATACACCGCTGAAATCTTCACGCGCGCTGGCTGTGGAATCACTGCTTCCGCTTTCATCTGTTGTTGTGGTTTCGCTCTTGGAAGAAGAGTCATCGGAAGAAGAACTTCCGCATCCTGCCAGCAGCTTCCTGCCATTGCCATTGTTAATACTGCTGCAACTACTTTTCTTTTCATATCAGATATCCTCCTAAAATAGTTTATGCACTTTGCTACTTTGAAACGGTTCATTTTCGTTACTTCGTAGTTCCTTTCGTTGTATTTACTATACTACAACATCTTGTACAAAGCAATTGTTGATTTTTGATCAAAGTTACCGGTTACTTTTTGTGCATTTTTACCTTTCCTTCCATTTTCCTATTTAGTTTTTATCTTCTTTATCTTTGAACCGTTTCATTTTATATGAATCAATCAATAAAATCTATGGGTTTCAATTTGATTTTTTCGCATATCTCCAAGTATCAATATGTGTTCAAATTTTCATTCCTCTGCTGGCTAAATTATTTCACTGTTCAATTGCCCCCGTTTATACAGCTTTTTTCCCAATTCTCAATTTCTATCTTTGTGTATTTTTACTACTGGTACTTTTTGCGGATTTATCCTATGATTAATTTATATATTGAATCATTTCATTTTATAAAATAACGTAACGGAGATAACAAGGAGGTTATCCAATGGCAACTTTAACAGCTGTATCAAGTAATTATGGAACTATTAACGGTATTCAGAAAGATGGATATTCTGTTTTTCGGGGCATTCCATTTGCAAAGGTTCCCACAGGTGCTCTTCGTTTTGCACCACCTCAAAAACCGGAAAGCTTCAAAGAAGCTTATGATGCGTTTACTTTCCGTTCCATCCCCATGCAGCATTTCACCGACCCGGACGGTTTATATCAGAAAGAATTCTATGATAACCCGGACTTTCATTTTCCGATTTCTGAAGACTGTCTGTATCTGAACATCTGGACGCCGGCACATACTGCTTCTGAAAAACTTCCGGTAGCAGTATGGATTCACGGGGGTGGCTTTGAACATGGGTTTTCCACAGAACTGGAGTTTGATGGGGAAGCTTATGCAAAAAAAGGTGTGATCCTGGCGACTATTTCTTACCGCGTCAACGTGTTTGGTTTCCTTTATGATCAGAAACAGGAAGAGGAACTTGGTTTCAGTGGCAACCAGGGACTGCTCGACCAGATTGCCGCACTGGAGTGGATCTCTGAAAATATCGCTGCCTTCGGTGGGAATCCGGATAACATCACAATCATGGGCCAGTCCGCCGGAGCTATGAGTTCACATGTACTCACATTTTCTCCGCTGGCCACACCGATGATCCATCAGGCTATCCTTCAGAGCGGAAGCATTGCCTGTTTTCCGTCTCCAATGGTATTTACCAAAGCACAGGCGCAGGCGGTAACGGATAAGTTCTATGAACTGTGCGGTGTTTCTTCTATCGAAGAGTTACGCAGACTCCCCGCAGAAGATCTGCTGGACAAATCCGATGACTGATGGCTCTGTACCCATCCCTTCCGTTTCGTCCGGTCGTCGACGGTCATGTACTTCCGGATACTCCGGATGTTCTGACAAAAGAAGGGGGCATGGCCCATATCCCCTATCTGATGGGTGTTACCAAGGATGATCTGTTTATTCCGGAGGGTGCTTCCCACAGAGAGGGTGGGTTCTTCACTGCTGCCGTTTCTTTTGCAAATGCCTGCCGGAAACAGAATCTCCCGGTATATCTCTATGAATTCTGCCATGATCTGCCGGGTAGTGATGACGGTGCTTTCCACTCTTCGGAACTGTGGTACACCTTCGGAACTCTGAACCGTTGCTGGCGCCCGATGACCGATGAGGATCATGCACTGGCTGAGGAAATGGTGACCTGCTGGACGAGCTTTATGAAGCAGGGAGATCCGAATGAAGATGTGAAGGAAGAATGGAAGGCCTGGACAGAGGATGGCTGCTTTATTAAAACCTTTGCTTAATCGTTGAACGCTTCGCGAATTTGACTCGTTGGCGCGGTAGTCGTCAAGGTCTCGTGCAATGCAAAAAAATGGAACCAGGCATTCATTTTTTGAATTGTCAGGTTCCATTTTTATTTTTCAGTATATATTTTTCTTTTATACGAAATATCCGGATCAAAACATGAGTAAGTAGCCATTCTCCAAAGTAAAACGTGCATATTACAAATGTTTTTGAGCGTTACAGGTATATAGAACAGCCATACAATATTTGACTGTTTTCGGTTACCTCAGATTTTTCCATCCAATCGTTCCAGCATATCCCAACATCCCCACAGATACATGATTCCCAGTGCCCGGTCATACAGTCCGTAGCCCGGTCGGCAATGGGCTTCTTCTCCCCAGAGATGTCTTCCGTGATCCGGGCGTACATAGCCGGTATAACCACAGTCGTGATAGGCTCGCATAATTTCCAGAATCCCTGTATCACCGTCACAGTCTCTGTGGGAAACTTCTGAAAAATCTCCGTTCGGGTAGTGTCGGAGGTTTCGGATATGGGCAAAAGCGATCCGGTCACAGTAGGTTCGAATGATATCTGCCACATTATTTTCCATATTCGCACCCAGCGATCCGGAACACAGACACAGACAGTTGTATTCATCATCTACCATATGAAGAAACCTTCCTATAGATTCTTTATCACAAAGCAGTCTCGGAATCCCGAAAATATCCCATGGGGGATCATCCTGATGGATCGCCATCTTGATCCCGGTCTCATGGCAGGTCGGCATAATGGCTTCCAGAAAATACTGCAGGTTTTCCCAGAGTTTTTCCTTCGTCACCGGGCGGTACGCCTCAAAAAGTTCATCCAGTTTCGCCATCCGCTCCGGCTCCCAACCCGGAAATGTTTTCCCGTGCAGATTTTTCAGGATATACTCCGCCATCTCCTTATAATCATCCTGTATCTTGCTTTTTTCATAATATAACGCATTGGATCCATCCTCCAGCGGATGAAAAAAGATCCGTCCGTGTCCAGTCAAAGATCGGCATAAAATTGTAAGTCACTACTTTGACACCGAATTTTGCAAGGTTTTTCAATGTTGTCTTATAATTTTCAATATACTGATCCCGTGTGGGCAGACCGATCTTAATATCGTCATGGACGTTGACACTCTCCACCACATCCATGTGAAAACCTGCACCCTCGATGCGCGCTCGCACTTTCTCAATCTCTTCCACTGTCCAGATCTCTCCCGGCTGCTTGTCGTGAAGTGCCCAGACAAGTCCGCCCACGCCCGGAATCTGCCGGATCATCTCCGGTGTAATATCATCATTTCCATCGCCATACCAGCGAAATGTCATCTGCATCCCGACACCTCCATCTGCTATGCAAACACTACCCGCAGTTCCACCGCTTCGTGTCCCGTCAGTGCCGTACTTCTGGCATCCGCTGAGTGGTTGCTACATACAGAGAGAATTTGTTGCTATCGACATAACGTTTTCCCTCTTCGTCCACGATGGTAAATGCCCGCGGATCGATGGTAAGTTCTGTCTCGATGCTCTCTCCCGCCTTCACCCTCACGCGCCGGAATCCGCACAGGCTGTGATTTCGGACTGCATATTTTGACTTCCAGTCTTTGATGTAAACCTGAACAACCTCTTCTGTATCCCATTTTCCCGTATTTGTCACCGTACAGCGAATCTTTACCGGTTTTTCTTTTTCCGGCTGTTCAGCAAATTCTGCTGCTGACACCTTCACATTCCCATAAGTCAGACCAAAGCCAAACGGATACAACGCTTCCTGTTCCATATAACGGTAAGTTCTGTTTTTCATGGAATAATCGGTAAATTCCGGTAGGTCGGAGGTATCCTTATAGAAGGTCACCGGCAATTTGCCGCTCGGCGATACTCTGCCAAAAAGGACATCCGCCACAGCAGTTCCCCCCTCTGCTCCCGGATACCATGCCTGTAAGATGGCATTCGTATGGGCATCCGCATACCGAAGATCCATGGCGCTTCCGGAGAGAACAACAGTGATCACCGGTTTTCCGACAGCCACAACCGCCTCGAGGAGTCTCTGCTGACAACCCGGGAATTCCAGAGAGGCTTTGTCTCCTGCCTGTCCTCGGTTGCTCTGATCCGGTTCCTCTCCTTCCATCAGTTCATCCAGACCCAGTACCACGATCGTCACATCACACTGTTTCGCCGTGATCACCGCTTCCGAGATCCTGTCATCCTTCCAGGCCAGATTCTCCATCGTATCTTTATACATATGTGATCCTTCTGCATAATATACCCGGCAGTCGTCTTCCACTTCTTTCTGGATACCTTCCAACACCGTTACGTAACGGGAAGAAGTTCCATGATAATTCCCCTGCAGTGCGATCCGGTTGTTGGCGTTCGGTCCCACAACGCCAATCGTACGGATTTTCCGTTTATCCAACGGCAGGATACCGTCATTTTTCAAAAGTACCATTCCCTTGTGCGCCGCTTCCACAGCCAGGTTTCGATGTTCCTTACACTCCACAACCTCATATGGAATATCATCGTATTCACTTCCGTCGAACATTCCCAGAAGAAACGGGTGGTAAACACACGGATACAGGCTTCGGTGATCTGTTCTTCCGTCACCAGTCCGTCCTGCAGTGCAGCCATGATATATGCATAGGTGCATCCACAGTTCAGGTCACATCCCGCTTCCAGTGCCATCTGCGCGGACTCTTTCGGTCCGTTTGTAATCTTATGGAACTGGTGAAAATCCTGGATTGCCCAGCAGTCCGATACCACATGTCCCTCAAATCCCCAGTCTTCCCGAAGAATTTTTTTCAGTAGCGTTTTGCTTCCGCAACATGGTTCCCCGTTTGTCCGGTTATATCCTCCCATCACTGCTTCCACACCGCCTTCTTTAACTGCCGCCTCAAAAGCCGGAAGATAGGTCTCATACAGGTCTTTTTGTGAAACTACCGCATCAAACTCATGACGGATCGCCTCCGGACCGGAATGTACGGCAAAATGCTTTGCACATGCCGCCACTTTCATCGTCTCACCATCTCCCTGTAAGCCCTTGATAAACGACACACCGAGTCTCGCGGTCAGAAACGGATCTTCTCCATACGTTTCATGCCCGCGTCCCCACCTCGGATCACGGAAAATATTGATATTCGGTGACCAGAAAGTCAGTCCTTTGTAAATATCTCTGTCTTCTTCTTTGGAAAATGCATTATACTTGGCTCTGCCTCTTCTGCAATCACATCAGCGATCTTCTGCATCTCCTCTTCATCAAACATGGCCGCACAACCGATTGCCTGTGGAAACACCGTTGCAGTACCTGCACGTGCCACTCCGTGAAGTGCCTCATTCCACCAGTTATAAGTCGGAATTCCCAGCCGTTCAATCGCCGGGGCATCGTATTTGAGCTGTCCAGCCCGCTCCTCGATGGTCATTTTTGCTACCAGGGCTTCTGCTTTTTTTCTTGCCTGCGCTCTGTCCATATTTTTTCTTCTCCTCCTTGGTATGTTGCTGTTAAAAATCCCCTTCTGTGCCAAATATCATTTTCTTTTTTTGCACAGAATTCCTTACTGCAAATTTTACCATATTTTTCTGTATCTGTGTTTAATTTCAGTATTTTTACACAAAAAATCCTGTACGAAAAAAACGCTTTCCATTCTCTCCGTACAGGATGTTATCTTTTTTATTTGCTCAGTTTTTCTCCCTTGTTCTGCAGACACGCTCTACAGTATGTCACCGATGTTACCAGCCAGATCACTGACGGCATCACGATGGCAAGGATCCCCGTATCAAAAAACATGTGCAGGATCAGCGCCACAAACGTCAGGATCGGCGCCCATTTCATCACGGTCTGATAGCCTTTGTAACTTGCCTGGTAGATACATTCCTTTTCTGCCTCATCGCAGCTTTCCAGCCATTGCTTCGGGAATTTTAAAGAAGTCGGATCTCCTTTTTTGTCCGGATAGATCTTCTGTATCACGCGGACATAGCGAATCTGCCATACATTCAGATACACTTCCAGTGCAATAAATGTAAGAATTTCAAGCAGAAACCACATTATCCCAGAACCGTTCAGACTTTCAATATATTTTGTGGAATATCCGGTTGCGAGAAGCAGAATCATCACAATACTTCCGGCAAAGCTTACGATCATTCCCCTACTTCCCGCAGCTTCCAGCTCGTAATCCAGCCGTTCATACGCTTCATCTTCTGCCTGTTCCATGGCTTCGCCCGCTCTTTTCAGTCTGCCCATATACTGCTCACAAAGTACCAGCGCTATCACTCCACAGATTGCCATCAGCGGAAGCATCCAGGTGCGGACACTGTTCAGGAAGAATTGCATTCCCTCCTGAATACCTGTCAGAACTCCATGCACATGTCCCATTTCCATGACACCCCCCAGAATTCCTCCCAGCGCACCGCTGATACACATGATTACCGCATATTTTACATATATCATTTTTCTTTTTGTTTTATTCATCATTCTCTTCCTCCGTATAGCTGAAAATATCTTCCACGGTTACCTGACAGATCTTTGCCAGCTTTAGCGCCAGCGTTACCGACGGTGAATAATCCCCCCGCTCGATCAGACTGATCGTCTGCCGGGACACTCCTGCCCGTTTTCCCATATCCGCCTGATTGATGCCAAGTCTGGCGCGATGTTCCTTTAACCTGTTTTCCAGCGGCATATCTGCTTCTCCTTTCTTGTTTCTGTTTTGACTTGTATTCTTGTCATTTTGACAACTTTATTTGTCATTTAACTTGTGTTTATTCTATCATTGACAACTATAGTTGTCAACACATACTTTCAGAAAAAGTAAAAAGCCGCTGTTCTCAAAAAATACTGAGAACAACGACTTTTCACTTTTTCATTCATCCATTTTTACATAACTATCCATCCAAATGCATTTGCCACAGAACTTGCCAGAATGATCAGGGCGAAGATCGGGCACAGATACTTGATCATGACTACAAAGATTTTCTTTCTTCGGAAAGCACTCTCGCCGTGGCGGATCTCTTCTTCGATCTTATCCACACCGATCACACGGGATACCAGAAGGCTGGTCATCAGGGCTGCGATCGGCATCATGACGGAGTTTGTCAGGAAGTCAAAGAAATCCAAAAACTGCATGCCGATGATCTTTACAAAATCCAGCGGACCATATCCCAGACAGGACAGGGTTCCCAGGGCGATCATGATCACACCGGTCAGTACGGTTGCTTTCTTTCTTCCCCAGCCAAGTTCGTCCTCGAAAGTAGATACCGCACTTTCTGTCAGGGCGATAGAACTTGTCACTGCCGCAAACAGCACCAGCACGAAGAACAGGATACCGACTGCGGTTCCGAATCCCATGTTGGCAAATACTTTCGGGATCGTGATAAACATCAGAGACGGACCTGCCTGCAGGGTATCCGGATCGCCGCCGGAGAATGCGAAGACCGCCGGGATGATCATCAGACCTGCCATCATCGCAATCGCAGTATCAAAGATTTCCACGTTTCTTGTGGAATCTTCGATGGAGGTATCTTTTCTCATATAAGAGCCAAAGGTTACCAGGATACCCATGGCGATCGACAGGGAATAGAACATCTGTCCCATAGCCGCCACTACCGTCATCCAGGAGAAGTTTTTCACATTCGGTACGAGGAAATATTTCACACCTTCGATGGCTCCCGGTCTTGTGACCGAATAAATCGCAATGATTACGGACAGAACAATCAGAATCGGCATCATGATCTTTGACACACGTTCGATACCATTCTGTACACCTGCGTAGATGATCACCAGGGTGAACATACAGAAGATCACAAAACAGATTTCTGTAGTTCCTCCGTTTGAGATAAAACCGGAGAAGTATCCGTCTTCCGCCAGTTTGCTGCCATTTCCTCTGATATACTCAAACAGATATTTGACTACCCATCCACCGATTACAGAATAATACGGTACGATCAGTACCGGGATGATCGCGTTGATCCAGCCACCGAAGCTGAGCCAGCCAACCTTCTTTCCCTTTGCAAAGCTTCGAAATGCCCCAACCGGACTTTTTCTTGTCATACGTCCAAGGGCGGACTCCGCAACGATCATAGTATACCCGAAGGTCAGTGCCAGTATGATATACACCAGCAGGAAAATTCCTCCTCCATACTTCGCCGCCAGATACGGGAATCTCCAGATATTTCCCAGTCCGACAGACGCACCGGCCGCCGACAGGACATAACCGATTTTCCCTGAAAATGCGCTTCTTTTCTTATTCATCTGCGTCTTTTCCACTCTCTTTCTTTTAACTTTTCCGACATTTTCTCTCAAAATGCCTGCGGGACTTCTCACCCACAGAATACTTGTTATTCTACCACGCTTACCGGATAAAGTCACGCCTAACAGAAAAAAACGCAAAAAGATTGTTTTACTTTTCTACAAAATATTTCCAGTTATTCCACGATCTTATAATATGCCTTGCCGTGATTGTATACACGATCAGGTACACAATAGCGAACGCCACAATCGTCACTGCAGTAGCTACCAGAAAAATACCACTGTCCGGGAAATTCATCATCGTCATCAGCTGTCTCGTCACCGGAAATGCCACCACGGTGTGCAGAATAGCCACTACAAGCGGCAGGAAAAATACGGTAACAACCTGTGACCGGATGGTCTGGCGGACTTCCTGACGGCTCATGCCTACTTTCTGCATGATCTGAAAACGCTTCCGGTCATCAAATCCTTCGGAAATCTGTTTGTAGTAAATGATCATCACTGCACCCATAAGGAACAAAGTACCGACAAAAATTCCAAGGAACATAATGGAGCCGTACATCTGATAAAGGCTGGCCTTGTTATTTTCCCGTACTTCCACATAGCCGTCACATTGCGCCTGGTTCACAAGCTTCTCAATTCCCTGTCCGATCCGCGTCTCAAGCTTCGTATCCCCAATCAGATCTATCTGATACTTCCAGCTGTATCCGGCAGGTGTTCTTCCGGTCATTGCCACATATGCTGCCTGTGCTTCTTCTCCGTCTGCAAATACGATAATTCTGGTATCATACATTACATTCGTGGTTTCCACCATATCTTCCTGTGTATTTTCCGTATGTTTTACCTCACAGCTGATCGTATCTCCGAACTGTATCGTATCATATTTGTATGGTTCCTCTTTTCTGGTAAATACAAGTACCTGGCCCGGTTTCAGATCTGCAGATTTTCCGGTCATCCGTTCATATTCCGAAGCTTCCATGAATTCGATCATGCTGCGACCGTCCTCAAACCCTTTCAGTTCCTTCGTCAGGCCTACCCAGTTTTCTTTGTTTTCTGCCACTGCTAACCAGTAGGTTTCATCCCGTTCAAATCGTTTTGACACCTGCTGCTCCTCCAGATAGTTGTTAATCTGTTCCCGCACAGAACTGATTTCTTCTTTTGTCAGCGCAGTACCGTCACCATTGGCCGACATAAGAGTGTCGTTGATTCCACCGCTATCTGATGGGGAAATCTTGTCTGGATAATTTCCTGCATGCCAAACCACAGACAACTGGTGGTGGAGATTACCAGAAGCACACCGGTAGACAGGATGCAGATGTTGGCAAGTCCTATCGCATTCTGTTTCATCCGGTATAACATTCCGGATATACTGGTGAAGTGTCTCGTCTGGTAATAATATCTTTTGTTGCTTTTTAACAGTTTCAGCAGTGCGATACTACCTGCCGAAAACAGACAGTAGGTTCCCGCCATAACCAGAAGCACTGCACCGAAAAACTTGCCCAGAGCCTCCATAGGTTTCTGACAGGTCAGTGCCAGATAATAACCAAGTCCCAGACAAATCAGTCCGATCCATGCGGTAAGAAGCTTCGTTTTCGGCTCCCGCTCTCCCTCCTGTTCACCATGAAGCAGTTCTATCGGCTGAGCTGCGTGGATCTGGTGGAGGCTTTTCAGATAATTGATCAGAAAAATCACGGCAAATAAAACCACCGTGTTTCCTGCAGCCTTCCAGTGAAAAGCAAAATGGATCGTTCCCTGAAACCGGGTCAATTTTAACAGCACCAGAAACAGCAGCTTGTAACACAGGATTCCAAGCAGAATCCCACCTCCAACCGACAGGATCCAAAGATACAGACTTTCAAAAAACAGAACCTTTGCAAGATGTTTCTTTTCCATGCCAAGGATCTGAAACAGTCCAAATTCTTTTTTCCTGCGTTTTGCCAGAAAACTGTTGCTATAGATCAGAAAGATCACAGCAAAAAGTCCAATGATATATACGCCAAACTGCATTACTATCTGAATCGTGCTTCCCCCATCATTTTTTTAAAACCTTCACTCAAAGACAGAGTACTCATAATATAAAACATAATAACCGTACCGATACACGACAACCAATAAGGAAGAATATTCTGTCTGTTCTTACTGAGATTTGTTTTTGCAAGTTTTGCATACAGCAGACTATTCATGACGCTCACCACCTGTCGCAATAATGGTCAGCGTATCCGAGATCTTCTGATACATCTCATCCCGTCCCAGATTTCCCCGGTACAGCTGGTGAAAAACTTCTCCGTCTTTGATAAAAAGAACCCGTTTTGCAGCACAGGCCGCCTTCACGCTGTGAGTGACCATCACAATGGTCTGTCCCTCCTGATTGATTTCCTCAAACAGCTGCATCAGTGCATCTGCCGCATGGGAATCCAGAGCTCCGCTCGGCTCATCCGCCAGCACCAGCCGTGGATCCGTGATCAGGGCACGCGCCACCGCAGCCCGCTGTTTTTGTCCGCCGGACACTTCATACGGATATTTTTCCAACAGATTGCTGATTCCCAGTTTTCTGGCGATCGGATCTGCTTTCTGCTTCATCTCCCGGTATCGTTTGCCTTCCAGCACCAGCGGGAGAAAAATATTATCTTTCAGCGAAAAGGTATCCAGCAGATTAAAATCCTGAAAGACAAATCCGAGATTCTCCCGCCGGAATGCCGCGATCTCTTTTTCTTTCAGATCTCCCAGATTTTTTCCGTTTAACCGGATCTGACCACCGGTCGGTTTATCGAGTGCCGCCAGGAGATTCAGCAGTGTGGTCTTGCCACTTCCGGACTCTCCCATAATTGCTACAAATTCGCCCTGTTCCACATTGAAATTAACGTCCCGTAACGCTTCCACCCGGTTGCTTCCGAGGCGGGTCGTATATGTTTTTTTCAGATGTTCTACTTCCAGAATTACCATTTATTTTTCTGTCCTTTCTGTACTGTGTTTTCCAGAACCCGCTATTTCCTGTTTCTTTATCGAAATCTGTCGGTTCTGTTCCTATTTACAGGCTTATTATAGCAATCCATTCTTCCGGCTGCCTTAACCTCTGCTTACAAAAATACCGGAAACCTTACATTCGTGTAAGATTCCCGGTAGCATTCTCATTTTATCGCGCTAGAGCGTGTCTGAAAAAGGCTTTTCGTGAGCTGCGAGTCTTAGTTTGTGGGAGATTTTATCCGAATGAGGCGGCGTAGCGGGCTACGACAACCGAATGAGGGTAAAATATACCGCAAAGTGGGGCTTGCAGATTGCGGAAATGATTTTTCAGACACGCTCCTGGACCTTTCTGCTCCATTTTTTGCATACTCTGCTTTTCGTCCTGATCCTCTTATAATTCCACCGTATCTAGCCCAAGATACACCCGCGTTCCCACACTCATCTCCGATTCGATCCGGATCGTGTGGGAAAGCCGGTCCATGATCTGTCTGCACAGGTACAGACCGATACCTGTGGATCGTTTGTCCGTGCGACCGTTATAGCCGGTATACCCGCGCTCAAAGACCCGCGGAAGATCTTCCGGCGCTATCCCGATACCGGTATCTTCGATCACCAGCGTCTTAGGGCTTTGTGGATCCATATAAATTTTTATCTTTCCCTTCCTGGTGTATTTCAGGGCGTTCGAGAGAACCTGTTCAAGGACAAATTCCAGCCATTTTTCATCGGTAAGTATCTGACAATGGACATCCTCATATTGCAATGCGATCTTTCGACGGATAAACAGAGGTGCGTATTTTCGTACTGCCTGATGGATCAGAGCGTCCAGTTCCTGTTTTTCAAATACCAGATCCGTGTTCATCCTTTCCATCCGCAAATACTGTAGTGCCATCTGTACATACTGTTCCACCTGAAAAAGTTCTCCCTGTAATTCTTTGGAAACCGGTGTTTCTTCTTCCTGTAATAACAGGTGCATGGCAGCGATCGGCGTTTTGATCTGGTGGGTCCACATCGTATAATACTCCACCATCTCCCGGTATCTGTCATCCATCTGCTGTTCTTCTTTTCGCAGTTCCCGCTCATATTGCCCGATGATCTGCCGGTACAGTTTCTCCGACAGAGTGTCCGGATTCGGGAACGCTTCTATCTTGTCTCTGGGATCCTTTGTCAGCAGTTCCAGTGTCTTACAGCGCTTCCGATAGCGGATGAAGCGAACGATCAATACTGCAATACCGGTAAAAGAGGCAAGTTGCAATGTGTAAATGGTGACATCCTGTGGAATATCTTCCAGGAAACACAAAAGCCAAAAAATTCCGATAAAAAACACCACCCAGAGAAGGATCCCCGCCTCTTCCCGCAAAAATGCAAGGATAATTCTTTTTTCCTGATTCTTTTTTCTTCCCTTTTCCTGCATCGTTCTTCTCCGTTTTTCTACTTCCTTCTCTCAGAATCCTCTTTTCAAAAGAGTAACACTTTGAAAATCTCCTGAACCATATGATAAATCCCATATTATGTCAACAGATATCCCACACCTTTTTTCGTCTGAATATAATCCGAAAGCCCGATTTCTTCCAGTTTTCTTCGAAGTCTCGTCACATTCACGGTCAGTGTATTGTCATCGATAAAGCTGTCCGACTCCCACAGCCGCATCATCAGCGTGTCTCTGCTCACCGCTTTTCCCTTGTGTTCCATTAAGACCTGCAGGATCCGCCACTCATTTTTCGTAAGTTCGATCTTTTCTCCCTGATACGTCAGAATCCCGTTTTCTTTATCCAGGATTGCTCCTTTGTGCTCCAACAGATTCGTGGCTCCAGCAAATTCATAGGTTCTTCGAAGCAGTGCCTGTACCTTAGCAGTAAGCACATTCAGGTCAAATGGTTTTGCGATAAAATCATCACCGCCCATGTTGACTGCCATGATGATGCTCATATTATCAGAAGCGGAAGAAAGGAAAAGCACCAGTACTTTCGACACTTTCCGGATCTCCTGGCACCAGTGGTAACCGTTAAAAAAGGGAAGATGAATGTCCATCAGCACCAGTTGCGGACCGGTTGCGGCAAATTCTGTCAGCACATCGGAAAAATCCTGCACACAGAACGCCTCCATGCCCCACGAAACCAGGTGTTGCCGGATCGCATTTGCAATCACTTCATCATCTTCCACGATCATAATTCGATACATATATTCCTCATTTTCTAAATCTTCCCATGGATAGGTCATCAGGAAGATTCCTGGTTTGAACTTTTATAAATCGGGCTGTATACCTTTTGTGACACACAGAAACATTCTATATAAACTCTCCCGTTTCTGTCTGCTTCAGGACACAGCCCGTTTTCTGTTCTTTTTATCTTTTTATTTTCGCACTGACTGTTCATGTTCGGAGCAGTTACGTTACGTTTTTATGAAAGTTCGTAACTGTTCAGTACCTTCACAGTTACGAAAGCTCTTCCTATACTCTGACAATATAGTTCGCTTTTCTTTCTTTCGCTTCCGGGTATTCGCAGTCGCGATATCCAAGGATGCAGTGTCCGATGCCGACCAGATTTTCCGGAAGTCCCCACTCTTTTAAGAGTTCTTTTCCCTCTGCACTCTCAAATTCTTCTTTTGCCCGGTGGATCCAGCAGGAATCCACACCTACCGCATGAGCTGCCAGCATCAGATTGCCCATAACCAGAGAACCGTCCTCATGATAGGTTCCGATCTCCGGATCTGCGAGTACGATCAGAACCGTCGGTGCACCGTAAAACGGATCATTGCTGCTTCCCATCACAGCTGCGTTCATCTTCGAAAGTTTTGCGATCAGTTCCGGTTTCTGCACTACCACGATCACCGGAGACTGTTTTCCCATTCCGGTAGCCGCATACGTTCCGGCTTCCAGGATCGCATCCAGCTGCTCGTCTGTGATCTGCTCCGGTTTGTATTTGCGGATGCTTCTACGGGTTTTCATTGCTTTCAATACTTCATTGTTCATGGTAAAATCCTCCTTTGTCCCATTTTTATCGTTTTTTTCTGATACCTATTATAGTACAGATTTCTGTGAATCTCAACGCCAGACGAGTTCCTGATCTTCTTAATTTTTTAAAAAGCCCCATACCTGCTGTCTTTGTCACGCAGATATGCAATCACCTATTATCGCGAGCAGGTCACGCTTTCATCATCTTTCTGATAATCAAATTTCCCGTCATTTTTTTCTTCCAGGGCTTTTATGATATGGTATGTGTATTCGTTATATGGTGTTGGGATTCCCAGTTCTTGGCCCATACGGATCAGCGCACCTGAGAACATATCGATTTCTGTGTGGCGTCCTGCATCCAGATCCTGAAGGGTAGAATATCTTGCGGATGGCGGAACGGCACTTCCGTGACTGGAGGAATCATCTGCCTTACGGATGTCGATTCCTTTTACTGCTGCAATCGCCTCCAGTTCCTCCCGGAGTTTATTACTGATTTCTTTCATATGCATACTGTCCCGATAGCAGCCTACACCTGCGCCGAGAACCGCCTGTGGAAGGTTGCTACCGACATTCAGACGGAATTTGCACCACATTTCTTCTTTGATATATTCTGTGGTGCGGTAATGCAGCCCGGTATCTGCAAAAAGATCCTCGATCGCCTGTACACGTTCGCTCTGATACGGTGCTGTCAGTTCACCGAAAATAATTCCGATCGTCGTTTCCGGGTTGAAACAGTAGCCATTTCCTTCTTTATGAGAAGCCACCTTGATCAGCGCGTGCAGAATATGAGCAGCCCCGATCTCTTTTGCAATAATCTCTTCACTGTCTACGCCGTTCATAAGACTCATAACAGTGGTATGTTCTCCGGTGATCGTGCGGATGCTCTCCAATGCACCCGGTAATGCCCCGTATTTTAAAGCCACAAGTAACAGATCTGTCCCTTTTGCTTCCTGCGGGGTCCATACTTCTGGATGATAGGTGATGCCGTTAATGATGCATCCTTTTTTCATTCTTTCTGCGCGTTCCCCTTCTGCGATCACGCCCAACCGGATATCTTTCCGGTTTGAGAGTCCCCATATCACATACGATCCAACTGCTCCTGCGCCAAGAACTGCAACTGTTTTTATCTTCATGTTTTTCTCTCCTTCCACAAAAACAACTTATTGGGCAGAATACTATCTGTTGCATATTTGCTTTTATTCTTTTAGCGAGATAAAATATGCTTCACAAATTTTACTCGTTGCATTTTATATCAATAATTGATCCGGTGGATCAATTTTGATTATCGCGCTAGAGCGTGTCTGAAAAAGGCTTTTCGTGAGCTGCGATTCCCGGTTTGTGGGAGATTTTATCCGAATAAGGCGGCGTAGCGGGCTACGGCAACCGAATGAGGGTAAAATATACCGCAAAGTGGGGCTTGCAGATTGCGGAAATGATTTTTCAGACACGCTCTAGTCACCAAGGTCTCATACAAGCATGGACTTTGGCTCGTTACCCGCATAAATTACTGTAAATATATCATATTTGCCGAAAGATTGCCACTGCCCAGCCTGACAGTGCAAAATGCAAATCCCTCTCTGTCCCTTCCGTTGCTTTTTTCTTTTGGTTGTATTACAATCATAAGTAACAATTGTCAGATTATCAAAGGAGCAGCCGCCGTTATGGATAAAAAAAGTGTGACAACTCTCACGTTAAAACAAATCAACAAACATACCGTCTATCAGTACATCTACCGCCAGCGGGAAACTTCCAAATTTCAGATCGTACAGGATCTGAACATGGGACTTTCCACGGTCAGTCAGAATCTGACCACGTTAGAAAAAGAAGGGCTGATCGAACGAAACGGGTATTTTGCCTCTACCGGAGGACGGAAAGCACAGATTATCCGGATCGTACCGGATCTCAGGATCGCCATCGGGATCGGAATTTTAAAGAACATGTTTCATCTCGTTGCGGTGGATCTGTACGGGGAGACCGTCGCGCTGGAGACGATTCCACTTGCCTACGAGGACACGCCGGAATATTACAACACGTTCGCCGGCGAGGTGCTTCATTTTATTGAAAAAAATAAGTACCCCACGGAAAAAATCTCAGGGATCTCCATTGCCACACAGGGAATCATTTCCCCGGATGGTTCGTCCGTGACTTACGGTGCTATTATGGGAAATACGCGGATGCAGCTTTCTGATTTTGCTTCCCGGCTTCCTTTTCCGTGTCATCTGGTTCACGACTCCAAGGCAGCCGCGATCTGGAACTCTGGAATCATCCGAAACTGGACAGCGCTCTTGTCTTCTTATTAAATCGAAATCTCGGCGGTGCAGTAATCACCAATCACAGCGTTCATCAGGGTTTTTCCATGCACAGCGGTTCTCTGGAACACATCTGTGTGGAACCGGATGGTCCAGTCTGTTACTGCGGAAATCGCGGCTGCCTGGAAACCTTCTGTTCCGCAGTGCACTGGAACTGCGCAGCGGACTTCCAGTAAAAGAATTTTTCCTGAAATTGCGGGATCCGGATAGCTCAGGGATCACCGACTGCCCAAGCATCGATCGATGTACAGCTACGTACGTCTGAGCATCGATCGA
>ENA-OQIO01000159-OQIO01000159.1-human-gut-metagenome-genome-assembly--contig:-NODE-159-length-33499-cov-3.114078_pt1 | contig 33499 bp, 36 predicted proteins | sample MGYA00242573_ERZ504737 | MGnify/ENA primary metagenome ERZ504737 (study PRJEB26092, sample SAMD00036203) | human gut metagenome | host: Homo sapiens | study: EMG produced TPA metagenomics assembly of...
TCGATGTCCTTGCCGTTTTTGGCGCTTTCCGTTTTTTGCGAGTTGGGCAGTACACTCGTACAGCTCCACTCACAAAGAAAACGAAATTTATCTCACTTTCTCGAAGTCTGCCGACATTTTAAATTTTTTTTGTTCGAGTTTTCTGTTCGCTTTATTTTTTTGCTTATTTGTGTTATACTTGTAAAAAAACTTAGGCAGGTGATTAAATGACTGAAAAAGAGCTTCGTAAAAAGGCAATGGCTTTGCCACTTCAGCCGGGCGTATATATAATGAAAAATAAAGATAAAAAAATTATATATATCGGCAAGGCAAAAAAGCTTAAAAACCGTGTTTCTCAATATTTCGGCAGTCATACCAATCATTCGCTTAAGGTAATCAAAATGGTTGAAAATGTTGACGATTTTGATTATATTCTTTGTGACAGCGAATTTGAAGCACTTGTTTTGGAATGCTCGCTGATTAAACAGCACCAGCCGAAATATAATATTTTGCTTAAGGACGATAAGGGTTATAACTATATTAAAATTACTAAAGAGCAATTTCCTAAAATCAGCGAATGTAAGCAAATTGCAGACGACGGTGCAATGTATATAGGGCCTTACACCTCGAACTTTTCTGTTAAACAGGCGGTTGACGAAACGCTTAGAATATTTAAACTTCCACGTTGTAATAAAAAATTTCCAAAGGATTATAAAAAAAAGCAGGCCTTGCTTAAACGGCTTTATGGGTTTGTGCTGTGCTCCTTGCGCCGGCAGAATATCGCTTGACGAATATGCCGATAATATTAATGACGCAATCGCTTTTATTAAAGGCGGCAGTGTAAAGACCGTTAAGAAAATGGAGGAGCAAATGCTTGAATGTTCCGAAAATCTTCAATTCGAGGAAGCAGCTAAGCTTAGGGACAGAATTAAGGCTATTAAAAATCTTGAGGAAAAGCAAAAGGTAGTTTCAATCAATGTGCCGGAGGAAGATGTGTTCGCCCTTGTAAACGGAAAGAAAAAGGCTTGTTTTGAGGTTATAAGATTTGAACACGGCAAGCTTACGGATACGGAATTTTGGCTTATCGACTCTGTTGATGATTTGCCGCAGGCAAGATTTGAATTGATAGAACGCTACTATTCAATGCGTGACAGAGTTGCCTCACGTATTGCTGTTGACGGCGAGATAGAGGACGAGGAACTTTTAAAAGAATTTCTTGAAAAAAAGAAGCAGAAAAAAAGTTGAATTTATCCACCCTCAAAAGGGCGAGCATCTGTCAATAGTCAATATGTGTATATCAAATGCCAATGAGCATTTGGCTCAGCAGCAGGGCAGACTCGGCAGGGAAATTGCAACATTGGAGGAACTCAAAAATCTTTTGGGATTGGATAAAATGCCTGAATATATTGAGTCTTACGATATTTCGCATACTTTCGGTGCGGATAATGTTGCAGGTATGGTTGTATTTCACAACGGCAGACCTATGAAAAGCGCATATAAACGTTTTGCGATTAAGGGATTTGACGGTCAAAACGACGTCGGCTCTATGCAGGAGGTTTTGACTCGTCGTTTTAATCATTATTATAATGACGAAGATGGCAGTACCTTTAAGATTTTGCCTGATTTGATTTTGCTTGACGGCGGTGAGCCACAGGTTAGGGCGGTTTTGCCTGTTGTTGCGTCAATGGGACTTAATGTTCCCGTTTTCGGTATGGTTAAGGACAGTAAGCACAGAACACGTGCAATCGCTGTCGGCAACGGAGAAATAGAAATTAATTCCCACCGTCAGGTGTTTACTCTTGTATCAAACATTCAAGAGGAGGTGCACCGCTTTGCGATATCTTATCACCATAATAAGCATAAAAAGAGCACGCTTTCAACCTCACTTACAAAAATTAACGGAATAGGCGACGCTAAGGCTAAGGCTTTGATGAAATATTTTAAAACTATTTCCGCTATTAAAGAGGCTGACGTGGAAAAATTGCAGCTCGTTTCCGGAATTTCGGAAAAAAACGCACAAGAAATTTATAATTTTTATCATAATTTGTAAAAATAATTTTAATTGACTTGACTATTATTTTTGTAATTTGTATAATGATAGATGATTTATTAAAAGGGTTTCGGCTTTTTTAATTAAAATGTAAAAGGAAATTTGACGTATGATGCGAGTGATTACAGGCGTTGCACGTGGCAGAAGGCTTGAAACTTTGCCGGGCGAGGACGTCACAAGACCTACAACGGAATCAGTCAAGGAGCTGTTTTTTCTATGATTCAGTTTGAAATCGAAGGCAAAAATGTGCTTGACTTGTTTGCCGGCTCAGGTCAGCTTGGCATTGAGGCGCTTTCAAGGGGTGCAAAGAAATGTACCTTTGTTGAAAACAACAGGCAGGCTTATAAGGTCGTTGAAGAAAACGTTAAGCATTGCAGGCTTGAGCAGGGCGCAAGAATAGTTATGAGTGACGCTTATGCGTTTCTTTCAAGAAGGGACAGTTTTGATATTGCTTTTCTTGACCCGCCGTATAAGCAGGGAATTGTTGATAAATGCTTGCCGCTTCTTTTGCCTATGATGAGTGATGACGGCGTAGTTATTTGCGAAACCTCACGTGATGAGGAACTTCCCGAAAAGCTTTTGGCTTTTATGCTGACAGAGTAAGAAATTACGGTAAAACCAAGATTACCCTTTATCGAAGGGAGTCATAGTATGAAAATTGCTATTTGTCCGGGTAGCTTTGACCCGATAACTTTAGGGCATAAAGATATTATTGAAAGAGCATCGCAGCTTTTTGACAAGGTTATCGTTTTGGTGCTTAACAATAATTCCAAAAAGCCTGTCTTTTCTCTTGAAGAGAGAATGGATTTTATTAAAAGATGCGTAAATGCGGAAAATGTTGAGATTGATACATACTCCGGTCTTTTGGTTGATTATGCAAGAGAGCATAATGCAAGTGCATTGATTAAGGGGCTTCGTGCTGTGTCTGATTTCGATTATGAATTTCAGCTTGCACTTATTAATAAAAGTCTTTATCCTAAGATTGAAACCCTGTTTTTACCTGCTAAGGGCGAAAATATGTTTTTGTCCTCAAGTATGGTTAAAGAGGTTTGTTCGCTCGGCGGCGATATTTCATCGTTTGTTCCGCAGGAAATTCTAAATGATATTTATAAAAGATGTAAAGGAGACGGCAAAAATGACTAATACAGATATTTTACTTGAAGATTTAGAGGATGTTCTTGATGACGCTACCTCAATCCCTTTGAGCAAAAAGTATGCAGTTGATGTAGACAAAATTAAGACTATTATTGAGGATATTCGCCTTAATACCCCTCAGGAAACAAAGCAGGCTAAGGCTATTGTTGATTCAAGAAACAATATTCTTGAAGAGGCTAAGAAAGAAGCTGCCGACATTATTGCCAAGGCACAGGAAGAAGCAAGAGAGCTTGTAGCACGTGACCAAATCACTCAAACAGCTCAGGCTGAGGCTGCCGATATTATTGCTAAGGCTAAGGAGCAGGGTGATTCTTATATTGCCGACGCTCAAAATCAGGCTTCCGATATTCTCGGCAACGCTACAAATCAGGCTAACGAAATGGTTACCACAGCGCAAAATAAGTCAAGAGAAATGCTTACTGCTGTTAATAACTATGCCGACGATACTCTTCTTTCAATTGATGATTCTCTTTATAAGGCACTTGCAGATGTCCGCAGAATCCGCAAGGGTATCGAAGATACTCAGAATAAGAATAAATAATAATTAGCGTATGGGCGACTATCGGTCTCCCATTTCTCAAACACGGAATTTCTTTCGACGTTGTAGGGGCGAACATTGTTCGCCCTTTTATTTTTTTACAAAAACTCTTGACATAAAGTCAGCTTTAGGTATTATAATGCAAATAGAAAAAATTCTGTTAAATATATCTTGAAAGGAAATGAAAAATGTATCTCGAAAAGATTAATTCTCCAAGCGATATTAAAAGTTATTCACTTGATGAAATGAAAGAGCTTGCAAAGGAAATGAGAACGGCTCTCCTTAAAAAGCTCAGTATTCACGGCGGTCATTGCGGCCCAAACTTCGGTATGGTCGAGGCAACAATTGCACTTCACTACGTTTTTAATTCTCCGGTTGATAAATTTGTGTTTGACGTATCTCACCAAACATATCCTCATAAAATGCTTACAGGCAGAGCATACGGTTTTCTTGATGAAAGCCGCTATGACGATATCACAGGCTACAGCTCACCTGAGGAAAGCGAACACGATTTTTTCACCTTGGGTCACACCTCGACTTCTGTATCTCTTGCCTGTGGTCTTGCTAAGGCGAGGGATTTAAAGGGCGAAAAGTCAAACGTTGTTGCAATTATCGGCGACGGCTCTCTCTCCGGCGGTGAGGCATTAGAGGGACTTGATGTTGCCGCAGAGCTTGGCAGTAACTTAATTGTCGTTGTTAATGATAATGATATGTCAATTGCCGAAAACCGCGGCGGAATGTACCAAAACCTTAAGCTTTTGAGAGATACCGACGGTAAGGCTGAGTGTAATCTTTTTAAATCAATGAATCTTGATTATGTTTTTGTTAAGGACGGTAACGACCTTGAATCACTTATCAATACCTTTGAGAGAGTAAAAGATACCGATAAGCCTGTTGTAGTCCATATTGTGACTCAAAAGGGTAAAGGTTTCGCACTTGCAGAAAAGAATAAAGAAACTTGGCATTGGTGTATGCCTTTTGATATTGAAACAGGTAAGCCCAAGTTTACCTTTGACGGTGAGGATTACAGTAGCATCACACGTGATTATCTCCTTGATAAGATGAAAAAAGATAAGAAAGTTATTGCCATTACTTCCGCTACTCCTGCCGTGTTTGGATTTGATGAAGAAACAAGAAAAATTGCAGGCAAGCAGTTTGTAGACGTCGGCATTGCCGAGGAAACAGCAGTTGCTCTTGCTTCGGGTATTGCCGCAGGCGGCGGTAAACCTGTTTACCCCGTATACAGTACTTTTATTCAGCGTGCATTTGACCAGCTTCTCAGGACCTTTGTATTAATAATAATGCCGCAACACTCGTTGTTTTTGCCGCATCTGTATTCGGTATGAATGACGTAACCCACCTTGGCATTTACGATATCCCCATGATGTCGAATATTCCAAATCTCGTTTACCTTGCTCCTACAACAAAGGAAGAGTACCTTGCAATGCTTGATTGGAGTGTTGAGCAAAACGAGCACCCTGTAGCAATTCGTATCCCTTGCTGTGAATTTATTTCAAACGGCGAAAAAATCACTAAGGATTTCAGCAAACTTAATAAATATGAGGTTAGGCAGCAGGGAAGCGGCGTTGCATTTATCGGTCTTGGCTCATTTTTATCCTTTGGCTAAAGAGGCGGCAAAGCTTTATGAGGAAAAGACAGGCACCAAGGCAACTGTAATCAATCCTTATTATATTACAGGTGTTGACGATAAGCTTTTAACCTCTCTTAAATTAAATCATAAAGCAGTTGTTACTCTTGAGGACGGTATTCTTGACGGCGGCTTCGGCGAAAAGATTGCAAGATTCTTCGGCAACAGCAACGTTAAGGTTCTCAATTTTGGTCTTAAAAAGGAGTTTATTGACCGCTATAATCCTGCCGATATTCTTAAGGAAAACCACCTTACCAAAGAGCAGATTGTCGACGATGTTCTCGCATTAAATTAATACATATCGTGGATATTTGTCATTATAATAAAAAGGCTTTACGATCAAATTCGTAAAGCCTTTCTTTATACCTTTTAACCTCCACTTGAAAAGGGAGGCAGCACACGAAGTGTGACGCAGGAACTTCTTTTTTATTTACTTTCCTTATTTCTCTTTTCAACAATATGGTTATGAACAGTGTCTGCAAGCTCACCGTGAAGCTTGAATTTCTTTGAAAATACAATAAGCGAAATCAAAATAAGAATAGGCGGAATACCGAAGCATATAATTCCTATTCCTGCCTTTGTGCCGTCATTAATAACCTTTGTGGCACTTGTGATTTGCTTGTTATATCCCATAATTGCAAGGCCACCGAAAAGAACGATTGTCTGAATGGTATAAGCCATTTTCTGCAAAAAGCCTTTCATAGAAAATGTGATTGATTCGTTTCTTTCACCGTTCTTGTATTCGCCGTAGTCAACAATATCTGCAAGAAAGATTGTTTGACCTACAAACATTGCCGCAATACCTGTTGAAGAAATAATGTAGGCAATGTCAAGCGCAATTGTAATTTTAAGCACAGGACCGAAGATATACATAAGTACATATCCTATAATGGTTGCAATAAGCGAAATTTGATAAATCTTTTTCTTGTTCATCCATTTTGAAAGAACAGGGATAACAACAAGACCCAAAACCGAGCCGACAGCACCGATAGTTTGGAAAAGGCTTTGTGCCTTAGGCTCGCCGAGTACGTCGGAGAAATAATAAACAGCCGTGCCTGAAGTGAGATACCAGCCTGCGTTTGAAAGCATAGCAACTACCATAAATACTACGAGTTGGTCGTTGTGTGCAATAACGGAAAAAATCTTTTTGAATGAAAACTTTGCCTTTTCGCCGTAAACAACATTCTTTTCCTTTGTTGAAAGAACACATATTGCTGAGAAAATCACAAGTAAAATTCCGCATATTCCTGCCCAACGTGAAAATCCTGTTGCGCTGTAGCCCTTGTCCGTAGTCATACCTGTTGAAAGCATAGGTAATATGATAGGTGTTGCAACAGTAATGATGCCCTGACCTAAGCCGCTGAAGGTTCTTGCAACGGTTGAAACAAGGTTTCGGTCATTAGGGTCAGACGTAAAGGATGGCACCATGCTCCAATACGGAATATCCGCCATTGTGTTTGTCATACCCCAAAGGATATACATAACGCCTATGTATATGTAAAGCTTTGTTCCGCTCATACCGAAGCTTGTGAACAGTAAGAAAAGAACTACTGCGTTGCATATAGCGCCTATAAGTATCCAAGGTCTGTATTTGCCGTGTTTTGTTCTTGTGTTGTCAACAATTGTGCCCATCATAGGGTCGTTAATTCCGTCCCAAATTCTTGCAATAGGGGTGAGAAGAAGTAAAAATGCTTCTTTAAGACCAAGTACGCTTGATAAATAGTAGCTTAAAAACGAATAAAACATTCCGTAACTTAAGTCAAGCCCTATTGCGCCCACGCCAAAGCAGATTTTTTCTCTCCAAGAGGTTTTGTATTCCTGCATATTCCGTCCTCCGAAAAATTAATGTTTATCTATTATAACATATTTTTATACATTTGCACAATAACATTTTTGTGTTTTTATTGCAAATTTATTTTTTTGATGATATTATATAAAAATGAAATATATATTCTGACTCAAAGGGATTGTGAAAAGGTCAAGGACATTGAGCCTTGACCTTTTTTACGTCCTAAAAGTTACAAAAGTGTTACAAATATTAAAATTTAGTATCGAAGCAATTTGTACTTGACAATATCTTTACACCCTTATATAATGTAATCAATGGTGTTAATTCCATCAAAATCCCATTGATTTCAAGTTAATCCCATTAAATTTCAATCAAAATTCACGAAAGGAGCAGAAATTATGCGTTTGTTTGTCGGCACTTTAGACGGTTATAAGCTTGATTCTAAAGGACGTCTTTCTGTTCCTACTAAGTGGAGAGAGCGTCTTGGCAAGGAATTTTATATGGTTGCAGTAACCGTTAGGGGTTGCAAATGCCTTACTCTTTATCCTGTTGAGCATTTTGAGGCTACGTATGACGCAATGCAGCAGGGAACGGAAAATCAAAAATATGACGCTACAACAAGCTTTCTTGATAATGCCGAGGAGGGCGTGCTTGATGCTCAGGCAGATTTACAGTCAATCAAAGGCTTAAGGAGCTGCCGCTCTTACTAATGAATCAACTGTTGTATTCAAGGGTAAAGGCGAGGTAATCGAAATTTGGAATACGGATGAGTATGAAAGAATTTATAATTCTTACGACCATACGCAGGGTATTTATGACTTGATGGATAAGGTCAAGGGGAATGAGCAGTAATGGAGTTTGTTCACAAAAGCGTGCTTTTTGACGAAGCGATAAAGGCACTTGATTTAAACGAAAATAAAATAATAGTTGACGGCACGGCAGGTGGCGGAGGCCACAGCGGTGAGATTGCAAAAAGGGCTAAAAGAGTAATTTCTATCGACCAAGACCCGACGCAATCGCAGTTCTTAACGAACGCTTGGGTGACAAGGAAAACGTAACTATTGTTCACGATAATTATTCAAATATAAAAAATATTATTTCAAATCTTAATATAGAGAAAATTGACGGTCTGCTTTTAGACCTCGGCGTGAGTTCATTTCAGCTTGATACTGCCGAGAGGGGATTTTCATTTCATAAGGACGCACCGCTTGATATGAGAATGAGCAAAAGCGGGCTCAGCGCTTATGATGTTGTAAATAATTATGACGAAAGGCAGCTTGCGGATATTATTTACAGATACGGCGAGGAAAAATTTTCACGTCGAATTGCCGCAAATATAGTTAAGGCAAGGGCAAAAAAACCTATTGAAACCACTTTTGAACTTGTCGATATAATCAAATCCTCAATGCCGCAAAAGGCAATGCGTGATGCTCACCCGGCAAGACGTACGTTTCAGGCTATCAGGATAGAAGTTAATGCAGAACTTGATGTGCTTAAATCAACACTTGAGGACGCATTTGATATTCTTGCACCGGGCGGCAGAATTGCAATTATAACGTTTCATTCTCTTGAGGACAGAATTGTTAAAGAGCAATTTGCAAAGTGGTGCCAAGGCTGCACCTGCCCTAAGGAATTTCCTGTTTGTGTGTGCGGAAAAAAGCCAAAAGGAAAGACCTTTAAATCAATTTCACCTTCTAAAGAGGAACTTGAGGAAAATCCTCGTGCAAGGTCGTCACGGCTTAGAATTTTTGAAAAATTTTAGTTGATTAAAATATAGGAATTGAAAAAGTTAGGAGGAGTAAAAAATGACTAATACAGGCGATTTTAGGCGTTATTCATACGGCTCTGATGCGGCTTATGCCGTTCAGGCATTTAACTACCAGCGCACCTCTGCGGCTCCGGCTTATATTCCGAAACCCGAAAAAGAATTTAAGGTAAGGCAAAGAGGGCAGCGAAAGAGCAAGGCTCAACTTGTTCACGAGCAAAAACTCAGTTTAAAAAAGGCTTTAAGCATTGCAACAGTGGCGGCATTGTGCCTTTCTATGCTTTTTGCCGTTCTTTATACCAATGCAAAAACAAATGAACTTACCTTTGAGATTTCAAGGCTTGAAAAAAATTATTCTACCGCTCAAAGTGAAAATACACGTCTTAACAGTGAACTTGACAGCCTTGTGTCAATGAGTATGATTGACCAATATGCAGTCGAGAAGCTCGGTATGACCAAAATGAAATCAAATCAGATAAAATATATTGACGTTTCGCAGTATAAGCAAAAACGTCTTGCTGCCGCACAGGCAGTTTTAAAGCAAAAACAGGCAAAATCCAAGGCTGAAAAAACGTCTGTTGCTAAGTAATAATATATATTATTTAAGCGTAAGATTAATGAGAGTTAAGAATATACTTAACTCTCTATGTTATTATTAAATAAGAGAACAATTGCGAGGGGATGATTAAAAGTGAATACTTCAAAAAGAATGCTCAAAAGAATTCTTATTATGGCAGTCGTAATCATCTTTCTTATGACAACAACTGTGGCGAGAGTTTTTATCTTACAAATTGTACGTGGCGAGGAACTTTCCGAAAAAGCCGAAACACAGCAGCTTAAGGATACGGAAATCACGGCAATGCGTGGAACGATTTATGATTCAAACGGTAACGTGCTTGCTCAGTCGGCTTCGGTTTGGAATGTATTTATCGACCCGCTCAATATTAAAGACAAGCAAAGAGATTTGATTGTTGATGAATTCGCAAATCTTTTCGGTTATGACGCAGATGAGAAAAAAGAGTTTTACGACAGAACAACTCATCAAAATCATTATGAACTTGTTGAAAAGAAAGTCGAAAATAACATAAAAGAGAAACTTTCAAAATTTGTGTCGAAAAATGAATTGGGCGGCTGTATCGGTACAGAACAAACAACAAAAAGATATTATCCTTACGGCACACTTGCTTCAAGCGTTATCGGTTTTACAGGCGCAGACGATCAGGCCTTTCTGGTATCGAAGCTTATTATGACGAACAGCTTACAGGCACAAACGGAAGAATAATTACCGCAAAGGATGCTAAGTCCAACAATATCGCAAACGACTATGAAACAAGCATTGCCGCAACAGACGGCGATTCAATAGTTCTCACAATCAATCAAACCATTCAGTATTATCTTGAAAAAGGCTTGAGAGAAACGATGAACGAATATCAGGCTAAGGGTGCTTACGGTGTTGTTATGAATTGTAACACAGGCGCTGTGCTTGCGATGTCATCCCTTCCTGATTACGATTGCAACGAGCCTTATAAGCTTACATACAGCAAGGATAAAAAAGCAATTAAAAAGCTCAGCGATAAAACAGCAAAGCAGGAGGCTGAAAGTGCTGCTGTTCAAAATCAGTGGCGCAATTTTACAGTATCCGACACATATGTACCCGGTTCTGTTTTTAAAACATTTGTCGCTTCTGCCGCTTTGGAGGAAAATGTTGTAAATTTGAATACAACGTATAACTGCACAGGCTCTATCCAAGTTGACAAATACAAAATGAAATGCCACTATCACCCCGGCCACGGAACACAAACTCTTACTCAGGGACTTGAAAATTCCTGTAACCCGTTTTTTATCACAATCGGTCAAAAATTAGGCGTTCATAATTATTTTAAATATTTTGATGCCTTCGGCTTTACGCAAAAGACAAATATCGACCTTCCGGGTGAGGCTTCTCCACAATATTACAAAGAGGACCAATACGGAATAGTTGAGCTTTCGTCTGCTTCTTTCGGTCAGACAAACTCGCTTACTCCTATTCAGGTTTGCACAGGTCTTTGCGCTATCGCAAACGGCGGAAAACTCTTACAGCCTTATCTTGTGTCAAGTATTGCCGATGCAAACGGCAAAACGGTTAAAAAGACTCAAACCAAGGAAATAAGGCAGGTTATCAGTGCAGACACATCCGAAAAAGTCAGAAAAATGATGAAATCGGTTGTTGATAACGGCACAGGTAAAAACGGCTACGTTGCAGGTTACAGCGTAGGCGGTAAAACAGGTACTTCAACAAAGCTCGGTGAGTCTAAAAATGGCGAGGGCGATAAATATATTGTATCGTTTGGTGCAATTGCTCCGAGTGACGATCCTGAGATTGCAATGCTTATAATCGTTGATGAGCCAAACCAGGATTTGGGCGGCGGTGCTCTTTGCGCTCCTATTGCCGCACAGGTTACTCAAGAGGCTATGAATGTTCTCGGTATTGAACCTAAATATAATGACTCTGAAATGAAAGACCTTTCAAAGCAGACTCCTAACGTAGTCGGCAAAAGTCTTGACGAAGCTAAAAAAATGCTTGAAGAGAACAATCTTAACTATGTTGTTGTCGGCGATGATTCAACCGTTACGAGGCAGTGCCCGTCGGGTGCAGATACGATTCCTAACGGCGGTACGGTTTATCTTTATACCGATGATTCCGAAAAACAAACGGTAAATGTTCCTAATTTTAGCGGGCTTACCGTTAACGAGGCTAAGGACCTTGCCTCAAGCAGTAATCTTAATATTCAAATCGCAGGTAACAGTATGTCAAGCGGAACTGTTGTGGCATACAGGCAAAGTGAAGAAACGCAGGCAAAGGTAGAAAAAGGAACGGTAGTTACCGTCACATTTAAAAATACACAGTCTGTATTAGACTAAAAGATATGGGGTTTTAATATGAAGCTTAAAGATTTATTAAAAGGAATTGACGTTAAAAACGATTTTGAAAACGTTGACGTTTTGGACGTTACGCAGGATTCACTCTTGTAAAAGACGGCTCACTTTTTATCTGCATTAAAGGAGCTGCCTTTGACGGACACAGCGTTGCGAAAAAAATGCTTGAAAGCGGTGCTGTTGCAGTAGTCGTTGACCACGATCTCGGTCTTGACAGTCAAATTATTGTTGAAGATTCAAGAGCCGTTTATTCTCCTATTTGTGCTAATTTCTTCGGTAACCCTGCCGACAAATTAAAGCTTATCGGCTTAACAGGCACAAACGGAAAAACAACTACCACATTTTTGATTAAGCAAATTCTTGAAAATGTCGGCAAAAAAGTCGGACTTATCGGAACTGTTCAAAATATGGTGGGCGATGAGATTTATCCTGCTAAATATACAACTCCTGACCCGTATGAGCTTCAAAAGCTGTTTTCGCTTATGGTAAAAGCAAATTGCGAATACTGCGTTATGGAGGTTTCATCTCAAGCACTTGCACAGGGCAGAGTAAACGGACTTCGCTTCGCTCTCGGAGCATTCACAAATCTTACTCAAGACCACCTTGATTATCACAAAACTTGGGAAAACTATTTTAATTCAAAGCGTAAGCTTTTTGAAAATTCCGATATCGCAGTAACAAATGCAGACGACGAACACGGCTTGAAAATTATAGACGGTCTTAATTTTGATAAGGTTGTTACTTATGCAGTTGATACAAATAATGCAACATATACCGCAAAAAACGTTAAGTTTAAGCCAAGCGGTGTTGAATATGAAATTGTTTCAAATGATTCTATAGGCAGATGTATTTGTCCAATTCCGGGCAGATTTTCGGTTTATAACTCTCTTTGCGCAGTAACATGCGCTCTTGCACTCGGTATTGATTTTGAGGATGTTCTTTTGGCAGTTGCAAAGTCAAAAGGAGTTAAGGGCAGAATTGAAGTTGTACCGAGCGGCAGAGATTTCACAATCATTATTGACTACGCTCATTCACCTGACGGACTTGAAAATATTATTACCTCGCTTAAGGAAATTGCAAAGGGCAGAGTAGTAACCCTTTTCGGTTGCGGCGGAGACAGAGATAAAACAAAGCGCCCTAAGATGGGTAAGATTGCCGCAGAATTATCCGATTACTGCATTGTAACGTCAGATAATCCGAGAAGTGAAAATCCACGTGCAATCATTGATGATATTCTTGTAGGTATGCAAAATATCAAAAACGCCTTACACTGTTATTGAAAACAGACACGAGGCTATTGAATATGCAATTACTCATGCTAAAAAGGACGATATTATTCTCCTTGCAGGCAAGGGTCACGAAACATATCAAATTTTGCCTACAGGCACAATTCATTTTGACGAAAGAGAAGTTATTGCCGAGGTTCTCGGTAAAATGAAATAAATTATGGAAGTTTTAACATTAAAAGAAATTGCAAAAGCGTTAAATACTAAAACGGATTTTGACGTTCAAATAAACGCTGTTTGTATTGATACAAGAAAAATTACAAAAGGTTGCCTTTTTATTTGCATTAAGGGTGAACGCTTTGATGCACACCAATTTGCAAACGAAGCATTGAGCCTTGGCGCCGCCGCTGTAATGATTAGTGAGGATATTGAGGTAAACGGAGCGTTTGTAAAAGTTGAGAATACTTCAAAAGCACTTCTTGACCTTTCAGCCTATTATCGTTCAAAATTTGATATCCCTGTTGTTGCACTTACAGGCTCGGTCGGCAAAACAACTACAAAGGAATTTACCTATCTTGTAGTTAATTCAGAGTTTAACGCAATCAAAACTCAGGGGAACCTAAATAACGAAATCGGCTTGCCCCAAATGCTTTTTCAAATTGATAACAGCACCGAGGCGGCGGTTATTGAAATGGGAATGAACCATTTTTGCGAAATTCACCGACTTGTAACTGCTACTAAGCCTACCCTTGCAATGATTACAAATATCGGTGTGTCGCATATTGAAAATCTCGGCTCACGTGAGGGCATACTTAAATCAAAGCTTGAAATTCTTGACGGCTTAGAAGCAGGCTCACCGTTTATCATTAATGTTGATAACGATATGCTTAAAACAATTCTTGATAAAGACGAGATTATGGAAAAATATGACGTAATCACGTTCGGTATTGAAAGCGAAAGCGCAAATTATAAAGCAAAAAATATCAAAGAAGAAAACGGCTCAACCTCATTTGACGTTGAATATACAATCACAAAAACAATTCCGGAAATCGACGGTGTAACAGCTAAGGTTTACTTATGCTCGCAACATATCGTAATCCCTACTATCGGTATTCATAATGTATATAATGCTCTTGCGGCTTTTGCTGTTGGTATAACTCTCGGCATTGACTCTCAAAAATCGGCTGACGCTCTTTCAAATTACGTTCCTGCCGGAATGAGGCAAAAAAGCGTAACCGTAGGCGGCATAACCTCTATTGAGGATTGTTACAATGCAAGCTGATTCAATGAATGCGGCAATCAAAACTCTTGCCAATACAAAGGCAAATAAAAAAATAGCGGTTTTGGGCGATATGCTGGAACTTGGCGATTATTCAAAAAAAGCTCATTATGAAGTCGGTCAAGCCGTTGCAGATAATAAAATTGATTTTCTTTTGGCTTTTGGCAATGATGCAAAATATATTGTAGACGGCGCTAAAGAAAACGGAATGAAAAACGCATTTTATTTTAATAATAAAGAAGAACTTTCAAATAAACTTTTCGAGCTTGCAAACAAGGGTGATGCAGTAATATTCAAGGCATCAAGAGGTATGAAGCTTGAGGATGTAATAAATAACGTGTATGACAGGTGGGAAAAATAAATGAACAGTACAGCAGCATTAATAATCAGCGTTGTAATTGCTTTTGGCATAACCGCAGGCTTAGGCTTTGTAATTATCCCGTGGCTTCGCAAGTTAAAATTCGGTCAAACTATTCTTGACATTGGCCCTAAGTGGCACAAATCAAAGCAGGGCACACCTAATATGGGCGGTCTTATGTTTATTATCGGTATCGTTATTTCATTTGCTTTGACTGTATTGATTTATCACCTTTCGGGTGGTAATCTTGAAAGCGAATATTCATCAATAATGAACGGCCGTGAACTTGTTCTTTTGCTTGCCGGCTTAATTTTGGCACTCGGTTGCGGCGCAGTCGGCTTTATTGATGACTTTACGAAAATTAAACTTAAAAGAAACGAGGGTTTGTCACCTAAGCAAAAAACACTCGGTCAACTTATCGTCACCTTGGGATATATAGCAACTCTTTGGATGTCTCATAATACAAGTTGGTATATTCCTTTTATCGGCAGAGTTAATTTTGAAAAAAACATATTTACTGCTGTTGTATTTTGGATTCTTTCAATATTTATCGTTTACGGCTGTGTAAACAGCGTTAATCTTACAGACGGCATTGACGGCCTTTGCTCAAGCGTAACGTCTACTGTTGCAATTGCGTTTATAGTTTTGGGCTATATTCAGGGCTTTGCCGGTCTTACAATTTTCTCAGGCGCTCTTTTAGGAGGTGTTTTGGGATTTCTTTGCTGGAATTGGAATCCTGCCAAAACATTTATGGGCGATACAGGCTCGCTTTTCCTCGGCGGAATGGTTGTAGCTCTCGGCTATATGTGCAAATGCCCGATTATACTGCTTCCAATCGGTATTGTTTATGTTTGCGAAACTATGAGTGATATTATTCAAATCGGCTATTTCAAAATCACTCACGGTAAGCGTGTGTTCAAAATGGCGCCTATTCATCACCATTTTGAAATGTGTGGTTGGAAGGAAAAGAAAATCTGCGTTGTATTTTCACTCGTTAATGCAATCGGATGCGTAATCGGTGTTCTTCTTCTCTATTTTGGAAATTTCGCAAAATAATATAAATTAAAAAACTTGAAAGGAGTGTTCTTATGCCAAATAATAATGAGCAAATAGTGGTTAAGCCAAGTAAATGGAAAAGCTTTAAGGATACCTATTTTTTAACCGGCAGCATTGATATTCCGTTTTTAGGCTTAACAATAGCACTTTTAACAATAGGTTTAATAATGCTCTTTTCAGCATCTTATCCGTACGCATATTATTATAAGGACAGCTCATATTACTATTTTATTCGCCAAATCTTGTTTGCAGTCGCAGGACTTGTTGCAATGCTTTTGATGTCAAAAATAAATTATAAAATATTAAAAGCAATATATAAACCTGTATTCATTGTAACGATAGCGCTTTTGGTAATTGTTCTTTTTCATCATACAAATGTTCAGAACTTCAAACGCTGGATACCACTCGGACCTGTTACCATTCAGCCGTCTGACCTTGCTAAGTTCACGATTATATTAACCCTTGCGGTTTATATAAGTAAATATTATAAAAAGATGAAAACAATGAAATACGGCATATTAATCCCTATCGGAATAATTGCAATTTTTTGTGGCCTTATTTATCTTGAACATCATCTTTCGTGCACAATATTAATGTTTTTTATCGGCGCTTGCCTTATGTTTGCAGGCGGAAGCGATTGGAAGCTGTTTGCATTCGGCTTGGCGGTAATTGTTCTTTTAGGATTCCTTGTCGTCAGTTTTCCGACACTTATTGAAAATTATGCGGGCAAACGAATTGTTGCTTGGCTTGATAAAGACTATGACCCTTTGAACGGCAGATGGCAGACAAACAATTCACTTTATGCTATCGGTTCGGGCGGTTTCTTCGGTGTAGGACTCGGCAATTCAAAGCAAAAATATCTCTATGTATCCGAGCCGCAAAACGACTTTATTTTTTCAATCGTATGCGAGGAGCTTGGTTTCTTAGGCGCTGCAATAATTATTGCACTTTTTGCCGCACTTGTTATCAGGGGCTTGATTATCGCTTCAAGATGTAAAGATAAATTCGGCTCGCTTCTTATTATCGGCATTGTTGCCCAAATAGGACTTCAGGTAGTGCTGAATATTCTTGTTGTTACCGATACTCTTCCCAACACAGGCTTCGCATTTCCATTTTTCTCCTACGGCGGCACGGCAATATTTATGCTCTTATTTGAAATAGGAGTAGTTCTGTCTGTTTCAAGAAAAACAAATCAACAAAAGGTATAGGTGTCAAAAATGAAAATATTATTTGCAACAGGTGGCACTGCGGGCCATATTAACCCGGCTCTTGCAGTAGCGTCATATATAAGAGAAAAATATCCGGATAGTGAAATTTTGTTTGTCGGCACGGCAGACCATATGGAATCACGCTTAGTTCCAAACGCAGGCTTTGACTTCAAAACCATCAAGATTTCAGGATTTCGCCGTTCATTTGCTCCAAAAGCAATCGTGCATAATATCAAAACCGTTTGTCAGCTGGTGACTTCAAACAGTGCCTGCAAGAAAATTATTAAGGATTTTAAGCCTGACGTAGCAGTCGGTTTTGGCGGATATGTATCGGGTCCCGTGCTCCAAACCGCCGTAAGTATGCATATTCCTACTTGTATTCACGAGCAAAACGCTTATCCCGGCATTACAAATAAAACCCTTGCAAAAGAAGTTGATAAAGTAATGCTTACCGTTGAAGATGCTAAAAAGCATCTTGAGCCTAAAAATGAGGTTGTTGTTACAGGGCTTCCTGTTCGTGGCGAACTTCTTAAGGCACGTAAAGATATTTCAAGAAAAGAACTCGGTATACCAAACGGAAAATATCTTGTTCTTTCTTTCGGCGGTTCACTCGGTGCAAAGCCGCTTAATGACGCAATGTTTGATATTCTTCTTGAAAGCGCAAATAACGATAAATATTACCATATTCATTCAGTCGGAACTAACGGCGGTGAATTTCTTGAAAAATTCAAAGAAAACGGTTTTGTAGACGGCAAAAAAGGTTTGGTAAAGGGAAATGTTGAGGTTAGGCAGTATATTGATGATATGGACACCTGTATGTCGGGCGCTGACCTTGTAATCGGCAGAGCAGGCGCTTCAAGCCTTTCTGAAATTGAGGCGCTCGGTAAAGCTTCAATACTCATTCCGTCGCCTTATGTTGCAGAAAATCATCAGTTCCACAACGCTATGGCGCTTGTAAACCGTGGCGCAGGCTCAATTATTGAGGAAAAGGATTTAACAACCGCTTCACTTAAAGAGGCTATTGATTCAATGCTTTCAAATCCTGCAAAGCTAATTCAAATTGAGGAAAATGCCAAGAATATGGCAATAACCGACGCAAGAGAGAGGATTGCAGATATCATCATATCCCTTGCAAAATAACTAAATAACAAATTAATCGCTTTTGCATAGAATATCGTGCAGAGGTGATTAAATGGAATATTTTAAAATATGCGGCGGTAAAAAGCTTTCAGGGCAAATTTCTGTCCACGGCGCTAAAAATTCTGCCTTGCCAATCCTTGCTTCAACACTTTTAATCAAGGGTGAAAGCGTTATACATAATTGCCCTGATTTAAGCGATGTAAGAGTAACTCTTGATATATTAAAATCTCTCGGTTGCAAAGTCAAAAGAGAAAAAAGTACCGTTTTTGTTGATGCAAGCGTGGTTGATAATAACGAAATCAGCGAGCACACTATGCGCACTATGCGCTCGTCAATAATATTTTTGAGTGCTCTTCTTTCTCGGCAGGGCTCGGCGTCAATCTTTTATCCCGGCGGCTGTGAAATAGGCACAAGGCCTATAGACCTCCACCTTAAAGCGTTTCACGATTTGGGCGCAGATGTCAGCGTAAACGGTTCGTCGATTAATGCTTGTGCAACTTCAATTATAGGCACTAAAATAATATTGCCTTTTCCAAGTGTCGGTACTACGGAAAATATAATTATTGCCTCGGCAATTTCAAAAGGAAAGACAATTATTGTAAATCCTGCACGTGAGCCTGAAATAAGCGACCTTGCCGATTTTTTAAACCATTGCGGCGCTAAAATATACGGCGCAGGGGAGTCAACTATAGTTATTGACGGTGTAAAAAGGCTTGATGCGTGCGAACATACAATTATCCCCGACAGAATACTTGCTTCAACGTATATGTCTCTCGGAGCTGTTTGCTCAAAAGAGCTTACTGTTGATAATATAAGACAAAGTCATTTATCTCCCGTTTTCCCCGTGTTTACAGAAATGGGCTGTAAAATATATTTGTCGGATAATTCATTGACTCTTGTTTCACCCAAAAAGCTAAAGCGGGTAAGAAGTATTAAAACAATGCCTTATCCCGGCTTTCCTACCGATTCTCAATCGCCTGTGGCAGTTGCTCTTGCACTTGCTAAAGGGACATCTATTTTGCAGGAAACAATATTTGAAAATCGATTCAGATATGTGAGTGAGCTTAACAGATTCGGTACAGATATAGAAATTAAGGATAATATCGCCGTTATTAACGGTGTTGATAAGTTACATTCGGCAAACGTTAACGCAACTGATTTACGTGGCGGAGCCGCACTTGTTGTTGCAGCTCTTTGCGCAAACGGGGAAAGCAATATATATGGTATAGAGCATATAGATAGAGGATATGAAAATCTTGAAAACGCACTTTCATCAATAGGTGCTGACATTAAGAGGAGTAAAAATGAAGGAGAAACCAAGGCAAAAGCAAGCAAAAAAGAAATTGAATAACAGAAATTCAAAGCCGTCAAAAATTGATGATGAATTTTTTGATTTGGGTATTGAGCCTCCAAAACTTTATAGGGAGTCTCAAAACAAGATTATTCAGGCTCAGCAAAAAAAATCACGTCAAAGTGAGAAATACGGTATGACGAGGGTTGAACGTCGCCAAAGGGAAACAAAAAGGCGTGAAAAGAAAAATAAACTCAGAAAAACGCTTAGCTGGATAGGTGCAATTCTTGTTATTATTGCTATCGGAGCAATACTTTGCTTGACGGTTTTTTTCCAAATAAACAATATAACAAGCTCAGGCAGTAAGATTTATCCAAAGGATAAGATAATATCGCAATGTATTATTCAAAAGGGTAAAAATCTTTTTACAATTGATACCGAATCGGCGGCACAAAGGATTGAAGAAAACCTGCCATACGTTTACAAGGCTGAAATTAAAAGAAAATTACCCGACACAATAGAAATTATAATAACCGACGCAAAGCCTTCTTATTCGCTTTTGTGTGATGATAATACATATATCTTACTCGACGATAACTTTAAGGTACTTGAAAAGGGTGCGCAAATGGCGACGGGTACAGTTATTAACAAAACGGATATAAAAAGCGCTGTTGCGGGTCATAAAATAGAATTTAAAAATTCCGATGTCGGCACTTGTCTTGAACGTCTTGCAAAAAGTATTAAAGATAATAATTTTACTGAAATCACTGCTATTTACAGTAAAAATATAAGCGAAAACTACGTTGTTTATGACAATAGAATTACGTTTAAACTCGGCAACAGCAAGGATTTAGACAGTAAGATTATGAAAGGACTTATGGCTTGCGATAAACTTAATGATTCAAATCCTAATGCTACAGGTACAATGACAATAACAACTGACAAGGCAATATACTTTACAGAAGAATAGCTGTGAAGAAGTTAGCTTTACACTTAGCGTGAATATTATTGGAATTTGTGCAAAAACAACAAACAATGAAAAATATAACTATAAAACATTGTCAAAAACTTTTAGAATAATTCAAAAAAAGTATTGCAATTTAATTACAATATTGTTACAATATGATAGTAACAAAAGCCTATAGGGGAATATAGACTAAGAATAATAAAATTAAGGAGAATCTTGCAATGGGACGTTATGAAATCGATACAGATGACTCAAAAGTAGTACAAATTAAAGTAGTAGGTGTCGGCGGAGGCGGCGGAAACGCAGTCAACCGTATGGTACACTGTAATATTCAAGACGTTGAATTTGTAGCAGTTAACTCTGATAAGCCTGCTCTTGCAAAGTCAACAGCAACACATAAAATTCTTATCGGCGAAAAAGCTACTAAAGGTATGGGTGCAGGTGCAAGGCCTGAAGTAGGTACTCGTGCCGCTGAAGAGAGCAGAGAAGCTCTTACAGACGTACTTACAGGCGCAGAAATGGTATTTATCACTGCTGGTATGGGCGGTGGAACAGGTACCGGTGCAGCCCCTGTAGTAGCTAAAATCGCAAAAGACCTCGGCATTCTTACTGTAGCAGTTGTTACAACTCCTTTCGCTTTCGAAGGTAACAGAAGAATGAAGCAGGCACAGGAAGGTATCAAGGAGCTCGCTCAGTACGTTGACTCTATCATGGTAATTCCTAACGAAAATTTAAAATATGTTACTGAAGAAAGATTACTCTTCTCAATGCATTTGAAATCGCTAATGATGTTCTTCGTCAGGGTGTTCAGTCAGTGTCCGACCTCGTTAATGCAACAGGTCTTGTAAACTGCGACTTTGCCGATGTAACTGAGATTATGAAGGATTCAGGCTATGCTCATATGGGCGTTGGCCGTGCTAAGGGTAAGGATAAAGCAGAACTCGCTGCTCAGCAGGCTATTTCTTCACCTCTTCTTAATACTTCTATTGATGGCGCACGTGGTATTCTTATCAATATCACAGCTTCAACAGATATCGGTCTTGAAGAGATTGATGCTGCTTCTTCAATCGTAAGCGCTGCAGTTCATCCTGATTGTGAAATCATCTGGGGTGCTAACTTTGATGAAGAACTTGAAGATGAAATGATTATCACTGTTATTGCTACCCGCTTTGGTGACGAGGGCCCCGGCGCTCCTATCAAGTCAACAACTGCAAACAAGGAAGTTGCTCCTCCGCAGCCTGTAGCTCCTATCGCTGCTCCGGTTGCTCCTGCTCAAAGTTCAGCAGCTGCTACTTCTCCTGTTTCAACATTCAATGATAATGATGACGATGCTTTCAGCGAAATCGTTAATTTCTTCAAGAAATAATTATTAAGAAATAATCATTAATATATAACAAAAACGCACTTCGTTTTGAAGTGCGTTTTTTTCATTTATTTGTGTTTTTGTCAATATGTATATTTTATCAAACTCTTGTCTTTTAAGTGGAAAACTTTTCCTGTCAAGTAAAATCCTTTACATTTTTAACATTTTCCACATAGTTTTCAACAATTATTTATATCAAAAACGTCACTTTTCCACATTCTCAACAACGTTTTCCACAGCGTTTTTAACAATTCAAAAATGTAAAGTAAAATACCATTACGAAAAGCAGCGATTAAATATACATTTTTTGTATATCTAATCGCTGCTTTAAATGTTTACCATTCGCTTTTTGTGTATGAACGGATAATATTGGTTATAATATTATCTCTTAAAAAGCCTTTTCCTTTGCCGCCGTTTCTTTGGTCTTGAATTTTACCTGCACGGATTGTTATCGCCTCTGTTTTATCGGTGATTTTGTCAATCGGAGGAATTTTTCCGAAGTCATAATTATCCTCAACAACGTCAATAACATTTTCTGCAAGGTTGGTAAATTCTTCCTTTTGCGCTGAACTCATTGCAAATATAACTAATTTGTTATTGTCCGGAAAACGCAAAATCTTTTTATTCTTAACATTGAGTGAATAAAGATAAATTCTTGCTTTTTTTACGATATTGCCCTCAGGGTGATGAAGATGAGTAAATTCGTATCCGAATGTTGTTTCGTCATCGGTATGAGCTGTTTGGTTTAAGCCGTACATATCCCATTTGCTGTAAGGTGCAGTCATTGATTTGAAATTGACTTTGTATTCTTTTCTGTCAATTTTAAATGTTGCTACTATATCTTCCTCGCTTACCGCTCCTGCAAGAATATATATTTGATTATATTTTCCGTCAAGTCTGATTTTTTGACCTCTGCAAGCTACTGCGTCAAATCTTGGAGTTTTTCCTTTGCTGTTGCCGTGAGGAATGTAAAAATCAATTCCGTTTACTTTAATGTTTTTGCTGATTAAATTAATCGGCAGAGAGTATCCACCTCCCTGAAGTATGTTGTACTTCATATTCTTGTAATTTGTAAACGCTTTAACATTGTAATTAAGTCGCATAGGGGAGTAAGTATTGTTGAACTTACACTCCGGTGCTTTTGCAAATTTAATTTTCAATGTCATCGTTTCAAATGGCTTTAATGAAACTCTGATTGTTTTCTTTTCGGCAGGTGTATGCTTTCTTATAAATTCTTCGCTTGTGTTTACTTCGTCAACTTCTTCAAATTCTCTGTATACACTCAGCGCCGCATTTTTCTGCTCAACAGCCGTTGCATTATTAAGCCTTACAATTAAAGCGTCTTTGTCATATTCGCTGATTTTTACAGCTCTGATAACAATATTGTCGTGCGATAATTTTAAAAGGCTGGCAACTTGAGAAAATTCGCCCTTTTCGCTCTGCTTTTTTACTTCACAGGTGATAAGCTTTCTTGCAAATACCATTGATTCACGGTTAGTCCCGTTTTCAATGTCACCCTCGTGACCGAAAATTCCAAAGCTAAAGCAGTTTCTGCCGAGGTCTTGTAAATCTTGCCTTGTTTCCTTTGTAAATGCTCCGACAGGCGTGTGAATGCAGGTGAGCCTTAATGTGTTGTCGTTAGGCTTATCCCAGCCGTGCTTGCAGTCTGTAAGAATACTTACTCCGAAATTACCGCTTTTGTCAGTTATGTCAGCCCATTTTTGAGCAGGCACTTCATAAAGCTTTTCGCTGTTGTTTTCTCTTTGCGTGTATCCTAAACCCGAATCATATTTTGCAACATAATTTGAACTTGCAAGAGGGAATACAGCTTTAAGAAGTGTTCTTCTTGTTCTCCAATCAATTTCGTTGTCAAATCTGATAACCTTGCTGTCAGGATATAGAGAAACAATTTGATTAATCGTTGAATATTCAGCCTCTCTTGTAATTTTTATTGCAATGCGTGCAGGTCCGTTTTCAATTATTTCAAATTTAGGAGTGTTTGCATAGCAATAAGCGTCCTTGTCGATATCTTCTTTTCTTAATTCCCAGGACGGATAAGCAAGCGAGCCTGTATCGTGAAGCATCGCAAGCTTAATAGGAGAGGTGATAAGCTGCCTGTTAAGTTCTTTGTCAAGTAAGAATGCAAGGTCGCCGTTTTTGTTGAAAATAACTCTATATTTGCTGTTTTCAAGGGTATGACCGCTAATCTTAAGATCAGTTTTTATTTGGCACTTTTCCTCACTCGGAACAATTGCATAAATGTGAATTGCAAATGACGCACGTCAGCCTGAAATACTATTTCAAAATGTTTGCCTGTTTTGTTGATAATCTGGCTCGGCACTTCCTTTTTTTGCTTGTCAATGACCTTGACAAAAGGGGTGTTTACGTTGAGCTTAATCTTGGCTTCAACGCTTTCACGTCTTCTGTATTGCGTAGGGTTTGACACCGAAACAGCAACTGCGTTTTCAGGAACCCAGCTTGTGTCCATATTTCTTGAAATAGCTTGAAGAGATGAAGTAAGTTCACCTTTAAATTGAGCGATAGACGAATAATAATCATCCCAAGCGTCATTGTAAACTTCCATTAATGATGTGCCTGTAATGTCATCGTGGAATTGATGTTTAATTGAACGCTTCCAAGCCTTGTTAAGATTTTCCTTAGGATAATCATATGTACCGCAAAGTGAGGCAAATGAACAAGTGAATTCCGCACTGTGCGCTATTTGTTCGCTTTGATAATCAAGTCTTTTGCTCTGCGTACGTTGAGGTGTAACAGCCGGCGCCGTGATTTGTCATAAGCATATCGCCTTTGTATCTCGGAATGAATACGCCGTTTGCACCGTTGTTGTACCTTTTAAGCTTCGTAAAAACCTTATCGCTTCTTGCACTTATTACTTGGAATAATTTGTTGTCTTTGTTGGCTCTTACACTTTCGTCAACGTTTTTTACGCTTTCCTCAGTCGGCGAGCCGCCCCAGTCGCCTGTTCCGTAAAGGTGATTAACCCACGGAAGCTTCATATTGGTTTCAATATAAGCTTTGTTAATTCCGTCAATAACACTTAAGTCTGCTCGAACGTCGCCGTCAAGCTTGTATCTGTAACTTTTTGCATTAAATGACGCACCAATCTCATTTCCGTCGGCGCCGACCCACATACCTAAGTCAAACGGTATTGGGTAAGCCGAGCCCCAAGAAAGTTTTTGCGTGCTGAATCCTAAAAGACCGGCATCGTTGATAATTTGTGGCAATTGCGCACCGAAACCGAAGCAGTCAGGCAAAATATATCCTTACTTTTTTTCTTGAACTTTTCATAAAAATAGTTATTTCCAAGAAGAATGTTACGTGTGATAGCCTCTGGTGAGGGAATATTTACGTCGCCGTTTTCGTATTCCGAACCTGCAGGATTCCACCTGTTTGTTTTAACGTATCTTCTGATTTGGTCAAATGCCCTTGGATAGTATTCTTCTATAAGCTCGTATCTGTAAGCACCCTCAAAGTTAAACATATAATTTGGGTACTTCTCAATAAGGTCAAAGTTTTTGCTTAATGTGTCCGGTATGAATTTTTCAACCGTATCGGCAATTGTCCATCTCCAAACAGTGTCAAGATGTGCCGTTGCAACCATATAAGCTGTTTTAGTCAACATAATTATAATACCTGCTTACTTTTCAATAATTTCGTATGTAAATTCGTACTTCTCTTGAAGAGCCTTAACCTTATCCTCGTTGTCCTCAATAAATGTTTCGCTGTAAACACTTTTTCCGTCTACAGAATAATCTTTAACGATTTGGTTGAGTGCTTCCCAAGCCTCAGCTCCTGTGCATATCCGTCCTCAAATTTAATAAGAAATTCTCTGTGTTTTGGTAAAATAACCTTCATTGTTTTTTTCCTTTCATATGTAATTATAATATACAAACTTATTATATTATTTTTGTTTATTTATTGCAAGAAATATTTATATCTTTAATAACTATTTTAGCTTTTTCATATAAAAGCTTTTGGGCATTTTCTATTGCATATTTGGCACTTGTGTTTTTATCGACAAGACTGTACATTTTATCTCCAAGCTTAACATTTTCAATATCTCCGCTTAAAATAATGCATTTTTTGTTATACTTTTTGCAAAGCTCGCTTATTTTATATACGAGCTTTCCCATAAGCGTTTGATTGTCGGTTTTTCCTTCGCCTGTAATTACAATATCGCTTTCCTTTATTTTTTTCTCAAGGGATGAAGCTTCGCATAGTATGTCAAATCCGCTTTTTATTTCTCCGCCGTAAACGGAATAAAGACCGCCGCATATACCTCCTGCCGCTCCTGCACCCTTAACCTCTCTTATATCTCTTGGAAGAAAAGCATTAAGCATTTTCAGTCCGTTGTCAAGTTCTTTTATTTGTTCGTTATTTGCGCCCTTTTGTTTTGCAAAAAACATAAGCCGCCCCTTTTTTGCCAAAAAAATACATTGTCAACATCGCAAGCGTATGTAAAGTTAATTCCCTTTACAATACCTGTGAAGCCTGCCCCGTAAATATTATTTAAATCTTTGCCGGTCGGGTAATCAATTTCATATCCTTCAATATCTCTGAAAACAGCACCGAGCGCACTTAGCGCACCTGCTCCTCCGTCACAGCATCCGCTGCCGCCCAATCCGAGTATAATGTTGCGAAAACCCTTTGATACAGCGAACTTTATCAACTCACCCGTACCATAAGATGTTGCATTCATAACGTCTTTTTTCTTTTGAAGTCCGCTTGCAGTTGCACTTTCTATTATGGCAGTATTTCCGTAAGTATATATGTGACCTTTCATACCTCTTGAATATATGTCACTGCAATGAGTGTAAAGTATCTCACCATTACAAAAGCTACTTAAACATTCGCCGAATCCTTCGCCTCCGTCTGCAAAAGGCAGGCAAGTAATATTATGATTTTCAACGCTTTCTATTCCGCTTTTTATACTTTTGCAAACTTCCTTTGACGATAAGCTGCCCTTGAAACTGTCAGGCACGATTAATATGTTCATTAAGTATTCCTCTCAGTGTTTTTTCAAATTTTTCGTCTTGCTCAGCCGTTCTTTTTGACGGACCTTTCAAATGCTTTCCTGCTCTTCTCGCCTTTTTGGCAAGGTGACGTGATGTTAAAAGTGTATCTATGTTAAAATCATTAATAATTAATCCGTTTTGATTGATTATTATTGCGCCTTTTGCAAGAGCCATAGCCGATAAGCCGTAATCCTGACTGATGACTATGTCACCTGTTTTAGCCTCATTTACAAGTGCAAAATCTGCGCTGTCAGCACCTTTTCCAACAGTTATTACTCTAACATTATTGATATTAAATTCGTGGCTTGTGTCGCAAAAAATAATGCTTTCTACGCCGTATTCGTTTCCTATTTTGACTGCTTCCATTGTTACCGGACAGCCGTCTGCATCAATTAAAATTCTCATAATGCTATAATAACATAATTGTAAAAACTTATCAAATATGTTATTATGAACTCGGTGATATTTATGAAACTTATTATTATCCGTCACGGTGACCCTGATTATGAACATGATACATTGACCCAAAAGGGTGTTCGTGAGGCAAAACTTTTAAGTGAACGTATTTCTAAGCTTGACGTTAAGGCTTTTTATTGTTCTCCGCTCGGCAGAGCACAGGATACCGCATCCTATACTCTTGATAAAATGAATAGAAGTGCTCAAACACTCCCTTGGCTTTGCGAATTTGAAGGAAAAATCTTGTCAGGCTTAAAATATATTTCCTGCTGGGACAGATTGCCGAGTGAATGGACAAAATATCCTGAGCATTATAATTATAACGAATGGTACAACTCTAAAATAATGCGCCGTGGCAATGTTGAGCGTAAATATAAAACGGTATGCAACGGTATTGACGAGCTTCTTAAAAAGCACGGTTACGAACATCAAGGAAATATTTATAAGGTTAATAATTCTAACCACGATACAATTGTTCTTTTCTGCCATTTCGGCGTTGAATGCGTTTTGCTTTCTCATATTATGTCTTGCTCGCCTATGGTTTTTTGGCATAATTTTGTTGCCTTGCCTACTTCTGTAACTACTCTTATTACCGAGGAAAGGGAAAAGGGTATAGCCGCTTTTCGCTGTCAGCAGTTCGGCGATATCAGTCACCTTTATGCAGGAGGGGAGGAGCCGTCGTTTGCTGCTCGCTTTTGCGAATGTTTTTCAGATGAAACGAGACATTAATTGGAAATTCTGTTTATTTTCGTATTTTTGTATTAATTATGCTAATTATAGTATTGTAAAAATTATTTATTTATAGTATTATAATTCTGTGAATATTCACTAAAATAAGAGATGGGATTGTAAAATTAATATGAAAAACGACAAAATTGTTAAACCCTTTGGGTTTAAAGACAAAATCGGCTATATGTTCGGCGATTTTGGTAACGACTTGACCTTTTTGCTTTCGTCAAGCTTTCTTATGAAATTTTATACCGATGTTATGGACGTTGACGGCTATATTGTTGGTATTATTATGATGATTGCAAGGTTTGTTGATGCATTTACGGATGTAGCAATGGGCAGAATTTGCGATAAAAGCAAAATGACTGCCGCAGGTAAATTTAAGCCGTGGATCAGAAGAATGTGCGGCCCCGTTGCAATTGTTTCGTTTTTAATGTATCAAAGCTCGCTTTCAGGGCTTCCTAAGCCTGCTAAGATTGCATATTTGTTTGTAACTTATATCCTTTGGGGTTCTGTATTTTATACCTCAATCAATATTCCTTACGGCTCTATGGCTTCTGCTATTTCCGATAATCCTAATGACAGGCAGTCGCTTTCAACTTTTAGAACTATGGGCGGTATGTTTGCCGGCGCTATTATTATGGCTGTTGTTCCTCTTATTATTTATAATAAGGAAAACGGAAATGATGTTATAAGCGGCACTAAGTTTACTATTGTTGCAGGAGTTTGCTCCTTGCTTGCTGTCGTTTGTTATCTTCTTTGCTATGCTCTCACTACCGAGCGTGTAAGGGCACAGGCTACCGATGCTCAACTTGAGAAAAATAACCTTGGCGTAATGCTTAAAAATGCAGTTAAAAACCGTGCGCTTATTTCTATTATCGTGGCATCAATCTTTATGCTTATTTCGCAGCTTACTATTCAGCAAATGGCTAACTATGTATTTCCTAATTATTACGGTAATGCAAAAGTCCAAAGTCTTTCTGTTGTTATGATGGGCGGAGGTATGGTTATTGCCGCTGTTATCGCTAAACCGCTTGCCGCAAAGTTCGGAAAGGCTGAAATAAGCGTTGTTTCTAATATGGTTGCAGGTGTTGTAAGCTTGCTTCTTTACTTTGTCAGACCTCAAAACGTTTGGGTTTATGTTGCATTGCAATTCCTTTGCTGGTTTGGCTTGGGCGTTTTCTCGATGGTTGTTTGGGCGCTTATTACCGACGTTATAGATTATTCCGAAATTAAAAACGGAATACGTGAGGATGGCTCTGTTTATGCTCTTTATTCTTTTGCACGTAAGCTCGGTCAGGCGCTCACTTCGGGTCTTTCGGGTGCGCTTCTCTCAATGATTGGATATAAAAAGTCAACCGCTTTTGAATCGCAGGTTAAAGAGGGTATTTTCGATATCTCAACTCTCGTTCCGGCAATAAGCTTTATTTTGCTTGCACTTATACTTTGGTTTTGGTACCCACTTAAGAAAAAACTTGTTGATGAAAATGTTGAATTTCTCAGGAAAAAGCATAATAAAACAGAAGAATAAAATTAAAGCGTTGGAGTTTTTCTCCAACGCTTTAATTTTGCCTTTATAAATTAAATTTGATTATATTTTTGCAATCTTTTTAATTGCTTCAAAGCTTTCGCTTGAAATAATATGCTCAATTCTGCACGCATCCTCGGCTGCGGTTTTAGCGTCAACGCCGAGACTTACAAGCCATTTTGAAAGGGTAGTGTGCCTTTCGTATATCTTTTCGGCAATCTGCCTGCCGGAATCAAGCAATGTGATATAGCCTGACGAGTCGACCTCAATATAGCCGTTTTCTCTTAAATTTTTTCATAGCAACGCTTACGCTTGGCTTTGAAAAGCCTAATTCGTTTGCTATATCAATAGAACGAACTGCGCCGTTCTTATTTTTTAATATCAATATTGTTTCGAGGTAATTCTCGGCTGATTCCTGAATTTTCATATTGCACCTTCGCTTGTTACATATTACACAATATATTATATCATTATTACGGATTTTTTTCAAGTTTTATAAAAAGTTATATTTTTTACTTGACAAAATAGTTAGCCGGTGCTAACATATAGGCGGTTAGAGAAAACTAACGATTGTTAGTAACTTCTAACAATCATTTACTTAAACGGAGGATGTGTATATTATGATGCCGATTACTTTAGCAAACGTAGGTGAAGAATTTACAATACAGCGTATTGCAGGCAAGCCGGAGGTTAAAGCTCATTTGGCTGATTTAGGTTTTGTTGTCGGCGGTAATGTGACTGTTATTTCTTCTTATTCGGGTAATGTGATTGTTAATGTTAAAGGCGCTCGAATCGCAATCAGCGAGGGAATGGCGCAAAAGATTTTTGTTTAAAATTAAATATAAATACAAGGAGGAAAAAGAATGAACACTTTAAAACAAGTAAAAGTAGGTCAAACCTGTACCGTAAAACGTGTCCACGGTGAAGGCGCATTAAGACGCAGAATTATGGATATGGGTATTACCAAGGGTGTTGAGATTTACGTAAGAAAGGTTGCCCCTTTGGGAGATCCTATTGAAATTACTGTCAGGGATTATGAACTTTCGGTTCGTAAAATGATGCTGAACTTATTGAGGTTGAATGATAGGGAGCTAACCCTATTTTTTTAGAAATGAGAGTTAGTGAAAACTAATAAAAATTAGTAAAACCTAACACAACTTGATAATTAATTAAAATGAAAGGATATACATAATATGAGTATTAAAATTGCTCTTGCCGGTAACCCAAACTGCGGTAAAACCACTTTGTTTAATGCGCTTACCGGTTCTAACCAATATGTCGGCAACTGGCCCGGCGTAACGGTTGAAAAAAAGGAGGGTAAACTTAAAAAGCATAATGATGTAATCATTACCGACCTTCCCGGTATTTATTCTCTTTCTCCATATACTTTGGAGGAGGTTGTAGCACGTAATTATCTTATTGATGAAAAGCCTGATGTTGTTCTTAATATTATCGACGGAACAAACCTTGAAAGAAACCTTTATTTGACAACTCAGGTTGTTGAACTCGGTATTCCGGTTGTTGTTGCCGTAAATATGATGGATGTTGTTAAGAAAAACGGTGACAAAATCAATGTTAAAGAGCTTTCAAGGCAACTTGCTTGCCCGGTAGTTGAAATTTCGGCATTAAAGGGCACAGGCGTTATGGAAGCCGCTGAGGCAGCTATTAAAGCAGCAAGCGGCCCTTCAACAATCCCTCAACACGAATTTTCAGGTGCTGTTGAACACGCAATCGCTCATATCGAAGAGGCAGCTCTTAACGATATGCCTGAAAATCAGCAGCGTTGGTACGCTATCAAGATTTTTGAAAGCGATGATAAGGTTCTTGAAAAGCTTAACATTTCAGATGCAACTCTTGCTCATATCCAAAAGGATATTGAAGCAGCAGAAACTGAAATGGACGATGATGCCGAAAGCATTATTACTAACGAAAGATACCTTTACATTTCTTCGATAATTAAGGCTGTATATAAAAAGGCTCATAAAGGTAAGCTTTCAACATCAGATAAAATTGATAGAATAATTACTAACAGAATTTTAGGCCTTCCTATTTTCGCTCTTATTATGTGGGGCGTGTATTTTATCTCAATGCAGTGGATTGGTAAAATGGGAACCGACTGGGTAAACGATGTTCTTTTCGCTGAATGGGTACCGGGACTTCTTGAAAAATTCCTTGAACCACATCTTGCACCGTGGCTCTTCGGTCTTATTAATGACGGTATCGTAGCCGGTGTCGGTGCAGTTCTCGGCTTCGTTCCTCAGATGCTCGTTCTCTTCTTCCTTCTTGCAATCCTTGAGGGTTGCGGTTATATGAGCCGTGTAGCTTTCGTAATGGACAGAATTTTCCGCCATTTCGGTCTTTCCGGTAAATCATTTATCCCTATGCTTATTGGCACAGGTTGTGGCGTTCCTGCTGTAATGGCTTCACGTACAATCGAAAATGAACGTGACCGTCGTATGACTATTATGACAACAACATTTATTCCTTGTGGTGCTAAGCTTCCTATTATCGGCCTTATCGCAGGTGCATGCTTTGGCGGTGCAAGCTGGGTAGCAACCTCCGCTTACTTCGTTGGTGTTGCGGCAATCATTGTTTCAGGCATTATGCTTAAGAAAACTAAGAAATTTGCCGGTGACCCTGCTCCTTTCGTTATGGAACTTCCTGCTTACCATATTCCTACACTCGGCACAGTTCTTCGTTCAACTTGGGAGCGTGGCTGGTCATTCATCAAAAAAGCAGGTACAATTATCACACTTGCAACAATCCTCATTTGGTTCCTCCAGGGCTTCGGCGTAGAAAACGGTGCCTTTGGTATGGTTGAGGATATGGATAACTCAATCCTTGCAAAGTTTGGTAACTTGTTTGCTTGGCTCTTCATTCCACTCGGTTGGGGCGGTTGGAAGCCTGCTGTTGCAGCAGTTACAGGTCTTATCGCTAAGGAAAATGTTGTTTCAACCTTCGGCGTTCTTTATCACTTCGCAGGCGAGCTTGCTGAAAACGGTGATGAGATTTGGGTCAACTTTGGCAAAGATCTTTCAAATCTCAGCGGCGGTCATGCTGCTCTTGCAGGTTATTCATATCTTATCTTTAACCTTCTTTGCGCTCCTTGCTTTGCGGCAATCGGTGCTATCAAAAGAGAAATGAACAATGCTAAATGGACTTGGTTTGCAATTGGCTATCAGTGCGGCTTTGCTTATATCATTTCACTTATTGTATATCAAATCGGTCTTGTTTTTGCAGGCGACATTAACGTTATCGGCTTTATTGCTGCTCTTATTTGTCTTGCAGGTATTCTTTATATGCTCTTCAGAAAGAACAAGTATGATGATAACAGACTCACAATCAACGCTAAGACTTCAAAAAAGAACAAGGCTAAGGCATAATTATTGATTGTTTTCAGAAAGGAAGTATTTGTATGCTTGCGTTTTTAAAAGCAAATGTTTATAACATTATTGTAATTGCAATTGTTTTGCTTGTTGTTTTTCTAATTATACGAAAAATTGTGAAAGATAAAAAGGCAGGCAAGAGTGCAGTTTGCGGCGGTGATTGCAGTAAATGTCACGCAAATTGCAGTCACAAAAACTGACCTTTAAATAATTGTATAGAATTTTTCGCTTGTATCTGCTATAATGGTGCAAGCGAATTTTTCTTTTGTGAGATGAAAGGTGTAATATGATTAAAACTGTTTTGCTTGATTTGGACGATACTATACTTGATTTTAAAATGAGCGAGAGGGTAGCTTTAACAAAAACCTTAAACGAACTTAGTATTGAACCGACTGAGGAAATTATAAAAAAATACAGCAAATATAACATTTCTCAGTGGAAACGTCTTGAACTTGGCGAAATAAGCAGGGAAGAGGTTAAAGTTAATCGCTATAAACTTCTTTTTGATGATATCAAGGTTGATGTTTCTCCTCAAAAAGCAACGGCAATTTATGAAGAAAATCTTGCACACGGTCATTATTTTGTTGACGGCGCAAAAGAAATGCTTTACTCTATTTGTAATGATTATAATTTATA
>ENA-OQIO01000160-OQIO01000160.1-human-gut-metagenome-genome-assembly--contig:-NODE-160-length-33496-cov-4.138692_pt1 | contig 33496 bp, 35 predicted proteins | sample MGYA00242573_ERZ504737 | MGnify/ENA primary metagenome ERZ504737 (study PRJEB26092, sample SAMD00036203) | human gut metagenome | host: Homo sapiens | study: EMG produced TPA metagenomics assembly of...
GGTGTATCTACCAGCACTGCCGCCTTTGTTTCAAGTTTCTTTGTTGTGTCTTTCTTTGTCTCGATTGCTTTCGCAGCTGCTGTCTCTTTCTTCTCTGCCTTTACTGTTGCTGTTTCAGCTTTTGTTGTTGAAGATGTCTTCTTTGTTACCATACTTGTTTCCCTCCTAAAATATACACCCAAGTATATTGGCACTACCTCATTACAATGTTATTCTGAACGCGAAATAATGACATGGACTTTTGTCCGTAATGATAAATTATTCACGATACGGATTATTGTAACTCATTTTTGACAAAACGTCAAATTTTCCTTGATTTTCCTTAATAATTATCATGTTATCATTCTACATTTTATTCCTCAGAAGAATAACCCCTGAAAAATTCTGAAAGTCCGTCCAATGTCTTCATAAGAACCGGAATCTCTTTTTCATCCAGTCTGTTCAACACAGCATTTGTCATCTCTCTGTGAAACTCCTCATGATGATAGTAAGCTTTCTCCCCTTTTTCTGTCAGCCAGATATATACCACTCTTCGATCTTCTTCACCTCGGGCACGCATTACATACTTCTTGTTTACCAGCCATTCACCGCTGTGGTCAGAGACCCTGCCGTAATCTTCATCTTCTTTGCCACTACAGACATCGTTGTCTTTCCTGAAACACCGATTGCTTCTATTATATGCATATCGTTGTTTGTGATGTCTTTAAACTCCTCTGTAATGATTGCCTTTTTCTCCAGCTCCCAGATTTCATTAAATAAATGTACCAGAATGTCATTGATGGTATTATACGCATCCATCTTTTTCCTCCTCGTCTTCTACTGTTCTCTGATCTCTTCAAACAGCTCTTCTCTATTCAATCTTCCGGGATCACTTTCATTCTGGTCTGCTATCTTAATTCAGACAATACCATGTTTTCTATCTCTTACATTCGACGAAATCTGTCGTATCTTCTATCTGTCAGTTGTTTTTCTGAAAGGCTTCCATATTGTTCAAGGAAATGTTCCATCTTCTCTTCCAGTTCACAGAGCACAGGAACCATCGTATCTTCCCGGTACACTTCAGGCTCGCAAATTATTTCTTCGATCACCTTAAGTTCCTTAAGATCTGCTGCTGTCAGACGCATCACTCCTGCCGCCTCTGACGCTCTCTTGCTGTCTTTCCACAAAATGCTTGCAAACCCTTCCGGTGAAAGTACTGAATACACTGCATTCTCCATCATCCACACTTCATCTGCAACTGCAAGTGCAAGCGCACCGCCGCTTCCACCTTCTCCGATTACAATTGAAAGAACCGGCACTTTCAAAGCTGACATCTCATACAGATTCCGGGCAATTGCCTCGCCCTGTCCACGCTCTTCTGCCTCCATTCCGCAGAAAGCCCCCGGAGTATCTACAAAACAGATGACCGGACGCTGGAACTTCTCTGCCTGTTTCATCAGACGCAGTGCTTTTCTGTAACCTTCCGGAGACGGCATTGCAAAATTCCGTTCCAGATTTTCTTTCGTTGTCTTTCCTTTGCACTGGGCGATCACAGTAACTGCTTTTCCATGAAAATACGCAATTCCGCCTACTACTGCCGGATCATCCTTATAATATCTGTCTCCATGTAATTCTACAAAATCTGTAAACAGTCTGTCAATATAATCCTTACCGACCGGGCGTTCTTTTTCCCTGGATTTCAAAACACGCTCCCAGGCTGACACATTTTCTTTTCCTGCAGATATGTTTTTTCTGTTCTCCTTTTTCTTTTCCGGACATTCTTCTTTCTTCTCATCTATAACCGTATGCATTTTCAGAATCTGTCCCAGTACTTCCTTCATCTCATCCCTGGTTACGATTCGATCAACAAATCCATGCTCAAGAAGAAATTCTGCTCTCTGAAATCCTTCCGGCAATTTCTGTCCGATCGTCTGCTCGATCACACGCGGACCGGCGAATCCGATCAAAGCTCCCGGTTCTGCAAGAATGATATCTCCAAGCATAGCAAAACTTGCTGTGACACCTCCCGTAGTTGGATCAGTCAATACCGGAATATAAAGAAAGCCTGCATCACTGTGGCGTTTCAGTGCCGCTGAAGTCTTTGCCATCTGCATCAGGGAAATGATTCCCTCCTGCATACGTGCGCCTCCGGAACAGGTAAATAGAACAACAGGAAGCCTCTCCTCTGTTGCACGCTCGACTGCACGGGTAATCTTTTCTCCTACCGCATGTCCCATACTGGCCATCATAAATCTTCCGTCACAGACCCCGATCACAACCGGATATCCACAGATTGTTGCTTTTCCTGTCACAACCGCTTCATCAAGCCCGGTCTTTTCTCTTAAAGCTTCGACTTTTTCTGTATAGCCCCTGAAATTCAACGGATTCTCCGGTCTTTCCCCTTCATCGATCTTTGCATCCCATTCTTCAAAAGAGCCTGCGTCTGTCACAAGCTCAATTCTCTTATATGCCGGAATACGAAAGTATCCATGACATTTAGGACAAATATATTTTCCGTTGATTACTTCATCTGTTAAGATTGCTGCACCGCATTTATTACATTTTTTCAAGATTCCTTCCGGTGCTTCCGGCTTTCTTCTGTTTCGTGAATGAATCGATGTGATCTTCTCTCCGGTCTTTTTAAACATATTATGCAGTCTCATTCATCATTCCTCCGATAAACTCCACATCAATATCTCCAGATATGAATTTTTTATGATTCAAAATCTCATACTGATAATCAATATTTGTGTCCACACCTTCAATAATGACTTCGCCAAGTGCGCTTCTCATTTTACGGATAGCCTCTTCTCTGTCGTCAGCATGTACGATCAGTTTCGCAAGCATGGAATCATAATAAGGCGGAACTTCATATCCTGTGTAAATCGCACTGTCTACACGTACGCCTTCACCACCCGGGAAATGTACATCTGTGATTTTTCCAGGAGACGGGCGGAAATTCTTTTCCGGGTTCTCTGCATTGATCCTGCATTCGATCGCGTGACCTGTGATCTTGATGTCTTTCTGCTGAAGCTTTAGTCTCTGTCCGTCTGCAATCTTAATCTGCTCTTTGATCAGATCGATTCCTGTCACCCATTCTGTCACCGGATGTTCTACCTGGATTCTTGTATTCATTTCCATAAAGTAAAAGGCACCACTCTTTTCTAAGAGAAATTCAATTGTTCCGGCATTTGTATAATGAGCCGCCTTTGCCGCTTTTACAGCCGCTTCTCCCATCTTCTGTCTCAATTCCGGTGTCAGTGCTTCTGATGGAGATTCCTCGATCATCTTCTGATGATTTCTCTGAATGGAACAGTCTCTTTCTCCAAGATGGACCACATTTCCATACTTATCTGCAAGAATCTGGAATTCTATATGACGCGGATGTTCTACAAAATGTTCCAGATACATTGTTCCGTCTCCGAATGCCATCTGCGCTTCTTTCTGTGCTGTCTGGAAACTTGCCTGGAACTCGTCCGGTGTCTGTGCGACACGCATTCCCTTTCCCCCACCGCCAAGTGCTGCCTTAACGATGATTGGATAACCAATCTCACCAGCGATCTTCTCGCCTTCTTCTACAGTATAGACAGGCTCCTTGCTTCCCGGAATAACCGGAACACCTGCCTCCACCATCGTATTTCTTGCAACGGATTTATTTCCAAGAGCACTGATCACCTTTGAATCCGGTCCGATATATGTGATCTTGCACTGTTCACACAGTTCTGCAAATTTGCTGTTTTCAGAAAGGAATCCGAATCCCGGATGGATTGCATCTGCGCCGGACACAAGTGTTGCACTGATGATATTCTGCATATTCAGATAACTTTCTGCGGATGGAGCAGGACCTATACAGACTGCTTCATCTGCGAGCTGGGTATGCAGCGCATCTTTATCTGCCTCAGAGTAAACAGCAACCGTACGGATTCCCATTTCTCTGCAAGCGCGGATCACCCGGACTGCAATCTCCCCTCTGTTCGCAATTAAAATCTTCTCTATCATTCTTCTGCTCCTGATTTTTTTTATTCTCCAACCATAAATGTAAGTTCTGCCGTAACAACGACCTTTCCGTCAACGGTTGCCACAGCTTCTCCTACGCCTACCGGTCCTTTTCTTTTAATAATCTTTGTCTCTAATTTCAACTGATCTCCCGGAAATACCATTCCTTTGAAGCGACATTTTTGTACACCACCGAAGAATGCGATCTTTCCCTGATTCTCCGGTACACTTAAGATTGCCACAGCTCCTGTCTGAGCAAGCGCCTCAAGGATCAGAACTCCCGGCATTACTGCTTTCTGTGGGAAATGTCCACGGAAGAAATCCTCATGATAAGAAACACCCTTGTATCCAATTGCATATTCTCCCGGAACATAATCTTCAATCTTGTCAATCAAAAGAAATGGATGTCTGTGCGGAATGATTTCCTGAATCTGTTCTACATTTAAACTATTCATATCTGAATCCCTTTCTTAAACAATTCTAAAAAGCGGCTGGCCGTATTCTACCGGTTCTCCATTTTCTACAAGAACTTCTGCAACTGTACCGGCACATTCACTCTCAATCTCATTCATAAGTTTCATCGCTTCTACGATTCCGACAACCTGTCCGACTTCGACCTTGTCACCAACCTTGACAAAACTCGGTGCATCCTCTGCCGGTGCAGCGTAGAAAGTTCCAACCAAAGGTGAAATGATCAGCTTGCCTTCTGGTTCTTTTTCAAGATTTTCTTCCGGATCTGCATTCTCAGAACTTCCGGATACAGCCACGTTCTGTGGAAGAACAGTTGCCTGGAAATCACCACCGGAAATTCCTGTCAGCGGAATAGAAGCCGCATTCTGAACGATTTCTACCTTCTGCTGTTCCTTTTTCAGATTCAGCTTTGTTCCATTTTCTTCATATTTAAATTCTGTGAGCGTAGAAGCCGATACAGCTTCGATCAGCTTCAATATTTCTTCCATCTTCATCTTCGCTTCTCCTTACTCTTCGAAACGTTTTACAAGAAGAGACACATTGTGTCCACCAAACCCAAGAGAATTAGAAATCACACAGTTCACTTCTTTCTCTACCGGTGCGCCTACTGCATAATTCAATCCACATTCCGGATCTACATTCTTTGTACCAACTGTCTGATGGATGAAATTATCCAGAATACTCTTTACGCAAACAACAAATTCTACTGCTCCTGCTGCTCCAAGAAGATGACCGATCATAGATTTTGTTGAATTGACAACTACATTTTCGGCTGCATCTCCTAATGCATAACAGATCGCACGCGTCTCAAAGAGGTCATTGTGATGTGTACTTGTTCCATGGGCATTGATATAATCCACTTCTTCCGGTGCCACACCAGCCTCTTTCATTGCAAGTTTCATCGCCATTCCGGCTCCTTCTCCATTTTCTGCCGGAGATGTAATATGATAAGCGTCTCCTGTAGAGCCGTATCCAGCGAGTTCTGCGTAAATCTTCGCGCCTCTCGCTTTCGCGTGTTCAAGTTCTTCCAGAACTACGATTCCGGCTCCTTCTCCGAGGACAAATCCATCCTGTCCTGATCAAACGGACGGGAAGCTGTCATTGGATCTTCATTTGTAGACAGTGCTGTCAACGCAGTAAATCCTGCAATTCCAGTCGGACAGATACAGCTCTCTGTACCCCCTGCAACACAGACATCCAAGTCACCATACTGAATCGCACGGAGTGCATCTCCGATACTGTTAGATCCTGATGCACATGCTGTCACGACATCTGTACATTTTCCTTTCAGTCCAAGCTGGATGGATACATTTCCTGCTGCCATATTGGAGATCATCAAAGGAACCATCAATGGATTTACACGCGCTGGTCCTTTTGTCTGGATCTTGTCGTAATTCTGCTCTACACAGCTGAGACTTCCGATACCTGAACCGATGATTGTTCCCACACGGTAAGGATCTTCCTGCTCCATATCAAGTCCCGCATCCGCAAATGCTTCCTTTGCTGCTGCAACCGCATACTGGGAGAACAATTCCATTCTCTTTGCTGCCTTGAAATCCATTCGTTCTTTTCCAACGAAATCTTTCACTTCTGCTGCCAGCTTAACCTTATAATCTGTTGTATCAAATTTTGTGATCGGACCAATTCCAACTTTACCTGTTTTGATTCCGTTCCAGAATTCTTCTACTGTATTTCCAATCGGTGTCACCGCACCCATTCCGGTTACAACAACTCGTCTCTTCATTTTCCTACTCCTTCTATTCTTACATCGCCATTCCGCCGTCGACATGCAGCGTCTGGCCTGTGATATAACGTGCTTCATCAGAAGCAAGAAATGCCGCCGCATTCGCAATATCTTCTGTCTCTCCAAACTTTCCAAGAGGGATCTGGGCTGTTGCTCCTTCTTTCACCTTCTCTGAAAGTACTTCTGTCATCTCTGTGTTAATAAATCCCGGAGCGATCGCATTTACGGTAATTCCTCTGGAAGCCAGTTCTCTTGCCGCACTCTTTGTGAGTCCGATCACACCAGCCTTTGATGCAGAATAATTAGCCTGTCCTGCATTTCCAAGAACTCCTGATACAGAAGACAGGTTAATAATTCTTCCGGATCTCTGACGCAGCATCTGTCTTGAGACTGCACGGATACAATGAAAAGTTCCTTTCAGATTCGTATCGATCACAGCATCAAAATCCTCTTCTGCCATCTTCATAAGCAGTCCGTCTCTTGTAATTCCTGCGTTGTTCACAAGGATATCTATCTTCCGAATTCTTTAATGATTGTCTGAAACATCTCATCACAAGATGCTGCATCTGCCACATCACACTGCATGATCTGTGCTGTTCCGCCTGCAGATTCAATCTCTGTTTTCACTTCCTGCGCGCGCTCTTTCGATCCATTATAATTGATCACTACTGCTGCGCCCTCCTGTGCCAGACGCAGTGCGATCGCTCTTCCGATTCCTCTGGAAGCACCTGTCACTACCGCAACTTTCCCTGTCAGTCTGTCTAACATAATTCATTTACCACCTTATCTACATCTTCCCAGGTTCCGACGTTATACACTTTCACCTCACGGTTTATCTTTCTCAAGAAACCAGCCAGTGTTCTTCCAGGTCCGATCTCAACAAATGTATCTACACCGTCCGCAATCAGAAGTTCCATGCTCTGCTGCCAACGTACGGAAGATGCCACCTGACGCGCAAGCAGTTCTTTTGTCTTTGTAATATCAGTTACATATTCTGCTGTCACATTCGTCACATATGGGATCTGGAGATCAGAAAAATCTACCTGTTCCAGTTCTTTTCCAAGTTCTTCTCCGGCCTGCTCCAAGAGGGAAGAATGGAACGGTCCACTGACATTAAGCGGAAGGACTCTCTTTGCTCCGGCTTCCTTCAGTGCATCTGCTGCCTGTTCCACATCTTCCTTCCATCCTGTAATCACAATCTGTCCCGGACAATTGTAGTTGCGATCATTACACCACTTCGATCTGCCAACACTTCCTCAATCTTTCCGGCATCCAGTCCGAGAACCGCTGCCATGGCTCCCTGACCACCCGGTACTGCATTCTGCATCAGAATACCGCGTTTTCTTACTGTTGTGATTGCATTTTCTGTGCTCATTCCTCCTGCTGAAGCAATCGCACAATATTCACCCAGGCTTAAGCCTGCTGTGATATCCGGGGCGAGTCCCCGTTCTCTTAATACCTTCTCCATTGCCATACAGACAGTCACAAGTGCTGCCTGTGTATATTCCGTCTGATCCAGAAGATCATTTTCTTCAAAGCAGAGTGCTTTCATATCCAGCCCAAGCAGTTCACTTGCACGGTCGATCACCTCTGCCGCCGTCTTACTGTTTTCATAGAAATCTTTTCCCATTCCGGCTTTCTGTGCTCCCTGTCCCGGGAAAATAAATGCGATCTTACTCATAGAATCCTTTTCCTCCGATCAGTTCATCTGTCTGTGAGACCAGCTTCTGGATCACTTCCTGACAGGTAAGCTTCTCCTTGATCATACCTGCGATCTGCCCTGCCATCACGCTTCCGCTCTGAACATCTCCATCAACAACAGCTCTCCTGAGTCCTCCTAGTGTCAGATGTTCAAGTTCTTCAAATGTTGCTCCTGCCTGTTCTTTCTCAAGATACTCTTTCGTCATTTTATTACGAAGAGCACGAACCGGATGACCTGTAGATCTTCCTGTCACACGAGAATCAATATCCCTTGCTTTCAAAATGCATTCTTTATAATTCTCATGCACCTGTGCTTCTTCTGTCACAACAAAACGTGTTCCGATCTGAACACCCTCTGCTCCGAGCATAAATGCCGCTGCAATTCCTCTTCCATCTGCAATTCCTCCGGCTGCGATCACCGGGATTTCAACTGCATCTACAACCTGCGGAACGAGAACCATCGTTGTATTCTCGCCGATGTGTCCGCCTGCTTCTGTTCCTTCTGCCACCAGAGCATCTGCTCCACAACGCTGCATTCTCTTCGCCATCGCTACAGAAGCAACTACAGGGATCACTTTGATTCCGGCTTCCTTCCACATCTTTATATATTTTTCCGGAGATCCTGCACCGGTCGTGACAACTGCGACACCTTCTTCGACAGCCACCTTTGCAACTTCATCTGCATAAGGACTGATCATCATAATATTGATTCCAAACGGCTTATCTGTCAGCTTCTTTGCCTCACGGATCTGTTCTCTGACCCACTCGGCCGGTGCACTTGCTGTTCCGATCAGTCCAAGTCCACCGGCATTTGAAACTGCTGCCGCCAGATGATATTCTGCAACCCATGCCATACCGCCCTGAATGATCGGGTACTCAATTCCAAGTAATTCTGTTATTCTCGTTCTCATAAGAACTCCCTTCTTGATCACTTCTCTATCAACGGTTCTCTCGGATCGGCTGCCGAAAAGGAACCGAAATGCTTCGTTTTCTACTTGTTCTATACTTCTACTTGTGTGATTCGATATATTTTACAACGTCACCCACTGTTGTGATCTGCTCCAGATCTTCAGATGGGATCTCTACTTCAAAAGCTTCCTCAAATGCCATTACCATCTCAAAAAGATCCAGGGAATCTGCTCCAAGATCCTCTTTGAAAGATGTTGTCTCACTTAATGTGCTTTCCTCTACGTTTAATGACTCTGCTACGATTTCTTTTACTTTTTCTAACATGATTTTGTTTTCCTTTCTTGAATTCACCATTCCATCAGGCATCCTGCCCATGTAAGTCCTGCCCCGAATCCGGCAAGTATAATTTTCTGACCTCTTTTCAGCTTTCCATCCCGATTCATTTCATTTAAAAGGATTGGAACTGACGCCGCCGACGTATTCGCATATTCACCAAGATTCATTGGGAACTTCTCAATTTCTACGCCAACCCTCTTTGCAGCCGCTTCAATGATTCTTCTGTTTGCCTGATGCAAAACAAAGTAATCCACATCTTCTCTTGAAACATCTGCTTTTTTCAACATTTCTTCGATGATTTCCGGTACTTTTCTCACAGCGAACTTAAAAACTGCCTGTCCATCCATCCGAATTACCGGCGTTTCTTCTGTTCCATATTGTAAGGTCAATGCCTCTCCTTTGTCTCCTGCCGAATGTGCCATGGCCGTGTAGACTGCTTCTGCACCTTCACTTTCTTCTCCCCGGAGAACCACTGCACCTGCACCGTCTCCGAATAAAATGCAAGTTCCACGGTCTTTCCAGTCTACAATTCTACTCATCTTCTCTGCACCGATCACCAGTGCGGTCTTAACAAGGCCCGAACGGATATAAGACTGCGCCGTATTCAATGCGAGAATAAATCCCGAACAGGCTGCATTCAGATCGTAACCCCATGCATGAACTGCACCGATTGCTTTCTGCACTTCACAGGAAGTATTCGGAAATACTGTTTCTGAAGAAGACGTCGCTACAAGGATCAGGTCAATCTCTTCTGCTTTCAGCCCGCTGTCTGCAAGAGCTTCTTCTGCTGCTTTTTCAGCCATAAAAGATACCGTCTCCTGTTTTGCGAGATGTCGGCTTTGGATTCCTGTGCGTTCCCGGATCCATTCATCACTTGTGTCGACCAGAGAGGACAATTCCACGTTGTCCATTCGATGGGACGGTATGTACGATCCTGTCCCGCATATTCTTCCTATCATATCTCTTCTCCAACTCTGTCAAAATAATTGTCACTCTTCACAGTATGATTCTTTCCAGATCTGAACCGTAATTGTTTTGACTTTTAAATACTTTGACTCTCAAAGTATATCATAAATAAAATAGATGTCAAGATAATTTTTAGACAGTTTTTCTCTTTTTGTCTATTAGTTGCTGGTCGCACATCGTATGAACAGCAATACATATTTTATTTGAATCTGTCTTTTCTGCGCAGTATAATAAAATAAACGTAACTGTTCAGAAAGGAAATTTGTCATGAAATACAAGAATATTGTTTTTGACTTTGGAAATGTCATCGGACGTTTTGATGGAAAAGCGATCCTCTCAGAATTCTGCCCATATGAAGAAGAACTGGATTATTTATCTGAAATCGTTTATAAACGCTGGGCAGAACTTGACGCCGGCACACTTGATTATGATAGTTACATAAATGAAATCATCGATCAGGTTCCGGAACATTTGAAGGACTGCATCCGCCGGTTTGCAAAAGAATGGCCACGCTGCACTACTTTACTTCCGGATACCATTACATTTATCCATGAATTAAAAGAGCGCAATATACCAATCTATCTGCTGTCTAATGCTCCAACCTATTTTGCAGAATACTATGAAGGAAGTGAACTTCTTTCTCAGTTTGACGGAATCTTATTTTCCGGACCGATCAGACTTGCAAAGCCGTCTCCTGAAATCTACAGTCATTTTCTCAGAAAATTTGATTTAAAGGCAGAAGAATGTTTCTTCATTGATGATCTTGAGCCAAACATCAATGCAGCAAAAGAAGCCGGAATGGGTGGACTTGTATTTACTGGCGATATCAATGAAGTAAAAAAAGCAATTGGTTTCTGATCCAATTGCTTTTTCTATTCGCTCCTGCCTTTATCCTCTATCGATTGAACGCTTTGAATTCTCTCTGTGCTTCACGCTTCTGATCTTTCTTTGCGATCGTCTCACGCTTGTCATATAATTTCTTACCTTTGGCAAGTCCAATCTCAATCTTTACAAGACTTCCGCTGAAATAAACCTGCAGCGGAACAACTGTAATTCCCTGTTCTTTCATCTTACCAAATATTTTCAGTATCTCCTTCTTATGAAGAAGCAGCTTTCTCACACGAAGCGGATCTTTATTAAAGATATTCCCCTTCTCATAAGGACTGATATGCATACCATAGATATACATCTCCCCGTCTTCCACACGGATAAATGCTTCTTTAATACTACACTTTCCCATACGAAGAGACTTTACTTCTGTGCCATGCAGCACAAGTCCTGCTTCGTATTTCTCAAGAATAAAATAGTCATGATATGCTTTTTTATTATTCGCAATAAGTTTTTTCTCTGTCTTTGCCATCTGATTCCAACCTCTAACTCATCTATTTTAACCGCACTCCTGCAAGTATTATGCCAGCTCGAAATTAATCGTCCGGAGCAGCTTATCTGCATCACTTACGCGGACACGCACCTTTTCACCAAGTTTATATGTCTTTCCTGTATGCTCTCCGACCATTTCATATGTCTGCTCTATAAAATTATAATGATCGTCCCGCAGATCCACGACATGGATAAGACCTTCCACTGTATTAGGAAGTTCTACATAGATTCCCCATTTTGTAACACCGGAAATGACACCTTCGTACTCTTCTCCGATATGCATGCGCATATACTCCGCTTTCTTCATCTTCACAACTTCACGTTCTGTCTCTTCTGCCAGTCGTTCTCTGTCACTACACTGCTTCGCTACTTCCGGGAGGATCTTGTCATAATGTTCTATACGATTCTCATTCAATCGTCCGCGCAGATTCTCCTTAATGATTCTGTGAATCTGGAGATCCGGATAACGGCGGATTGGAGAAGTGAAATGTGTATAATACTTCGCTGCCAATCCAAAGTGTCCTGTATTCTCTGTTGTGTATTTTGCCTGGCACATGGAGCGTAATGTAAGTCTGCTGATCAGAGCTTCTTCCGGGGTTCCTTCCACCTGACTAAGAAGTTTCTGAATCTCCTTTGGCTTTACTTCATCATGCACATGAATATGATAACCGAAATTATTGATAAAGGTACTCAGTTTCTTTATCTTCTCTTCATCTGGAACTTCATGCGTTCTGTAGAGAAATGGAACCTCTCTCCAAAAATATTCTTCTGCCACTGTCTCATTAGCAAGAAGCATAAAATCTTCGATGATCTTCGTTGCACTGTTTCTCTCATAAGGTTTGATATTAATTGGTTTCCCCTTCTCATCCAATTCAATCTTTGTCTCCGGAAAATCAAAATCAATCGAACCTCTCTTGCCTCGTCGTTCTCTGAGAATCGTTGAAAGTTCCTGCATCTTCTGAATCATCGGAACAAAATCCTTATCTTCTTCCAATGCTTCCGGTTCTTCTGCCAGCACCTTAGATACACCTGTATAACTCATACGCTTGTCTACCCGGATCACAGTCTCCGCGATCTGATGATCGATCACCTCACCCTTTGGAGACACTGTCATAATACAGGATAATGCCAGACGGTCTTCCCCTGCATTCAGAGAACAGATGCCATTCGACAACACATGCGGCAGCATCGGTATGACACGGTCAGCAAGATAAACACTCGTCCCACGCTTCAGTGCTTCTCGATCCAGAGCACTTTTCTCCTGTACATAATTGGTAACATCCGCAATATGAACTCCCAGCTGATAATTCTCATCCTTCATTGTCAGAGAAACCGCATCATCCAGATCCTTCGCATCTTCACCGTCGATCGTAACCATCTGCCAGTCACGTAAATCCAATCTTCCTGCACAATCTGCTTCTGATACATCTTTTCCAACACGAACCGCCTGATTCAATACCTTCTCCGGAAATTCTGTAGGAAGATCATAATCCTTTACAATAGATAAAATATCTGCTCCCGGATCATTCACATGACCGATGATCTCAACAATCTTTCCTTCCGGCTTAGCATGTTCCTGTCCATAAGATGTCAGTTCTACCACAACCTTATGACCGTCCATGGCACCCATCTCTTTTCCGGCCGGAATATAAATATCTTTCAGATATCTCTGATTATCCGGACGTACAAATCCAAAACTCTTACTCTTCTCATACAATCCGACAATCTTCTTCACCTGATGCGACACGATTCTTACAATTTTTCCTTCTTTTCTCTTACCTCCCGGCGCACCTGTGATAATACATTCCACTTCATCTCCCTGGAATGCACCGTTCACATTCTCTCCCGGAATAAAGATATCCTCATCTTCACCCTCTACCATAACAAATCCAAATCCACGGATATTCGCCTGGAAGGTTCCTGTGATACGCTTCGTCTGCTCTTTACTGTATTTCCCTCTTTTAGAAAGTGTAATCTTTCCTTCTTCAACGAGTGCATCCAACACTTCCTGAAGCTCTCTTCTCTGTTCTTTCGATACCTGAAGAACCGTCGCAATCTCTTTGACTTTCATTGGGATATAAAAATCATCACAAATAAAGTCATAAATCACTTTTTTTCTCTTTTCAAATGTCTGATCCATTCTATTTCCTTTCATCTCTACTGTTCACACGATGTAACCTTTCATCACTACTTAAAGTAAAAAAAGACATTCTATAGTCTTATTATAGAATGTCTTATACTTACTTCATCATCTGTTATTAATTAAAAACCTTAAGGTTCAGTACTACTGCAAGCACCAGGAAAAGGATAGCAAGAAACTTTGTAGACTTTACAAGTGCACCTTCCATAGAACGTCCCTTGTTCTGTCCCCAATAAGTATCCGCCATACCGCCAATTGTTCCCAATCCGGCTGACTTTCCTTCCTGCAAAAGAATAATCGCTGATAATGCGATACAGTCTATAACAAAGATAATGTATAAAACAATCTTCAAAATGTCCATCTTCTATGACCTCCTACACACTAACGTAACAGCACACTTATTAAACCATAAAAATATAGCTTCTAAAATCTTCTCATGCCATTACATGAATCTTAATTATTCTATCACAAGTAAGGTTGATTTGCAAGTATTAAAAGATTCCAAATATCTTCTCACGGAATGAAACATATAGGGAATCATAATCTGTATACTGAATCTTACTGTTCTTAAACTTTTCTCCCCATCTGCTGCAGAGATGATCTGCGATCAGTTTCGCATCGTCATGCTCTGTCAAAAGAATTGCCGGAAATACATAATAGATCATAAAGAAATTCAGATCTGTCTGAACTGCACTGTCTATTTTTCCTTTTTTCGGAGAAACATATGCATCATAAACCTTATCTGTAAAGTCTACTGCAAGCTCTTTGGCTGCCGTCTCTTTATCAGAAGCATTCTCCGTATATTCTGTCATCTCACGGAAATAATGTCCATGATTCTCTATAAAAGCCTCCATATTTACTTTATAAGAAGCCTTCTTCAACTTTTTCATCATCGGCTTCATATCTGCAAATATTTTTTCTACATGATCAAGCATATTGTTCCTCCATTACGTTAAAAAATGTGACTAGTCTGTTACAACACCCTTCTGAAGCATTACATTCGCATAAAGTGCTGATTCACCTGTTGCAATGATCGCATAAGCTGTCTTAGCTTCATCATAGAATGCAAAACGCTCAATGTTTCCAACAACAGCATCACCTCTGTCATCATATTTACGGATAATCTCTTTATATGTATCCCAGATTGGTGTCTCCACAGTATCTCCAGGCATAACTTCCATAAGATTTACCGGATGCTCCACATAGCTGTCCAGAGGGAACACCTGAAGAATCGCATCAAGAATCTCCGGTACTCCGTGTCCGTCGCAACGGATCACAATCGCGTCTTTTCCCATTGATTCAGCCGGAAAGTTTCCATCAGAGATGACCAGTCTGTCACTGTGTCCCATCTCAGCAAGTACTTTTAACAGTTCTGGTGATAAAATTTTTGGAATTCCTTTTAACATATTATCTTCCTCCTTGATATAATAACATATTATTTTAAAAAAGGAACCGGGAATTTCCCGATTCCTTTCTTTTCACTTTAATAATTCAGCTTCTCTTTACAGATATGAATTAGTCATAAAGGTTTGGAACGATGTCAGCATCTTCCATGTTTGTAGAATCATACCAGTAACCATCTGTTGTAACGTCTTCTACAGACTCACCATCACAGATCTTAGCAAGAGTCTCGATGGAGATTTTACCCTGCATCAGAGGAGACTGTGTAACAGCACCAAGTAATGTACCATCTTTAACAGCGGCTTTGATAACTGATCCAGCATCGAATCCAGCTGCAACGATCTTATCATCATCTGTTCCAAGTTTGTTCAGGTTCTGGTTAGCTGTGAGAACACCCTCTGCAGATACCTGGTTTGATCCGAACATAGCGATTGTATCGTCTTTGTTCATGATGTTAGAAGCCTCTGTAGCACACAGCTCAACTGTTGTCTGAGCCGGAACTGCAACTTCAAGGATAATGTCTGCAGATGCCTGATCTCCGTTGTCTTTAACCTGGTTACATAGAAGTCATTTCCTACAACTGCTACTGTATATCCATCAGCTTTAGCAAGTTCGATGAACTTGTTGATGAATCCCATACCACGCTCAGAAATGTTAGCGGATGTTGCATCCTGGTTAACTTCACCTACACGAACCTGTCCTTTTCCAAGTCTGTCTTTGATTGCTGGATAGATGTGCTCAGCAGCAATTCCACCAGCCTGCTCGTTGTCTGTTACAACTGTTGCGTATACAGATCCTTCTGGAGCGTCCGGAACACCTGAGTCGAAGCATACTACTGGGATTTTCTTCTCAAGTGCTGACTTCAGTGAATCAATAACTGAGTTCTGGTCACAAGCTGCAAGAGCGATTCCGTCTGGGTTCTTGTTGATTGCGTTGTTCAGCATGTTAACCTGGTCAGCGATATCGGACTCAGCGTTCGGTCCTGTTGTGTTAGCTGTAACACCGAGCTCATCACAAGCCTGGTTGATTCCCTGTACAGCTGCCTGCCAGTATGAAGACTGGAAGCTCTTTACAACAACTTCGAAATGATATCCCTTGGAATCTCCTGATCCTTCTGTCTTAGTGTCGCCATCTGCTTTCTTAGTGTCATCTGCCTTAGATCCACATCCTGCGAGCATTCCAACTACCATACATCCACCAAGTAAAACTGCTAAAACTTTCTTTTTCATAATTATGTCCTCCTGACAAAATAAATTTGTGACTGCTTGTCTGAGTTTTCTTCCAGTTTTCCTCTCCCTAATGCCAGGCCTCTCTGGCAGAGCCTCTTTCGTGCATTTCTTAAATCGCTCTGCAGAAGTAGTTTGCCCAGGCTTCTTTGTCCGAAAACTCTTTATACAGTCTGTTTCGTTTAGCTTCTATAGTAACAGCTTTCTTTTTCACGCTTTTTTCAGCACGTTTCCCCGCTGCTATCTATCCGCACACATTAATAATATAACACATTACCAATGGTTTTGCAATTAATTATTGCTTTTTCGTGATTTTTCACAAATTCTAAATTTAAGTGGAAAAAATTACTCTTTTCCTGCTTTTCTCTTAAGAATATCAACAAGTACGGCTGCGATCAGGACAAATCCTGTAATGATCTGCTGCCAGTTAGCTGTCAGTCCGATGAATGGAAGACCAGTCTTCAGAAGACAGATAACAAATACACCAAACAGTGTTCCTGTGATGCTTCCTACACCACCTGTCATGGATACACCACCGATGATTGCTCCACCGATAGCCTCAAGCTCGAATCCAGCACCACTTCCTGGCTGAACTGTAGCGAAGATAGCGGAGTATGCGATAGAAGCAAGTCCTGCGAAGAATCCACAGATTACATATGCTGCAATATGATAGAATCTTACATTAACTCCGGAAAGTCTTGTTGCTTCTTTGTTACTTCCGATTGCAAGTGTATAACGTCCAATTCTTGTATGATTCAGTACAAATGTCATAACAACAACCAGAAGAATTACCCATAAGAAACCGATCGGGATATTCTGTCCGCCGGACTGAATCTTGAAGATACTTCTGAACCATCCGCCCGGTGCTGCTGCTGCCGGCCATGAGATTCCGAATCCACCTACGATAATGGAACCAAGTCCACGAGTAATCATACAAGTACAAAGTGTTGCCAGGAATGCCGGCAGGTCCATGATTGCTACCAGTACACCATTCAGAACACCAATCAGCATTCCAAGAATAATTGCTGCAAGGATACCAACGATTGTAGGCATTCCTTTGTGAACGATCAGATATCCACCAACGAGTGAATAACATACAAGTCCAGTACCGATTGACAGGTCAACACCACCTGTCATCAGTGGAAAGGCTACTCCAATTGCCATCAGGACAATATAATAGGAGAAGTCCAGAATGTTAATAAATGTTGTATATTTTCTGAAGTTCGGGCTCATTGCACAGAAGAAGATAAACAGTGCAATAACAACGAGCAGGACGATGAATTTCTGTCCTCCCATTCTGTCAATAAATGACTTATTAGAGCCGGCCTTCTTTGTTGTATTATTTGCCATTACTTTTTCCCTCCCTACTCAATCTCACGTGTAGCCATGTTCATGATATTTTCCTGTGTAGCTTCGGAAATATCCAGCTCACCTGTCTTCTTACCTTCGCACATAACAACGATTCTGTCACTCATACGAAGGATCTCTGTCATCTCGGAGGAAATCATAATAATGGCTTTTCCTTCTGCTGCCAGCTGATTCATCAGCTTGTAAATCTCATTCTTAGCTCCAACGTCGATACCTCTTGTAGGCTCATCGAAGATAAGGATGTCACAGTCTCTTGTCAGCCATTTTGCAATAACGACTTTCTGCTGGTTACCACCTGACAGGTTAACTACCAGCTGATCTGTACCAGGAGTCTTTGTTGCAAGCTGCTCAACATATTCCTGAGCAATCTTGTTCTCTTTCTTCTTATCGATAAAAGGACCGCTCATGAATTTTTCAAGTGTTGCCATTGTTGTATTCTCAGCAACTGATTTCTGTACAACAATACCATATCTCTTTCTGTCCTCTGACAGATAACCGATACCGCACTTAACAGCATCCTGTGGGCTCTTGATTGTAACCTTCTTACCGTTGATATAAATATCACCGCTGTCGATCGGGTCAGCTCCAAAGAGTGCTCTGGCTGTCTCTGTACGTCCAGCTCCCATCAGTCCGGAGAATCCAAGGATCTCACCTTTGTGAAGTTCGAAGCTTACATCCTGTACCATCTTACCAGCGTTCAGGTGTTCAACTTTAAGAACTACCGGTGCTCCCGGAGGTGTCATGTTCTTCTCCTTCGGATCTTCGTAAATAACACGTCCAACCATCATGTTGATGATGTCGTCTTTTGTACTTTCTTTTGTGATCAATGTTCCAACATAAGTACCATCTCTCATGACTGTAACACGGTCTGTGATCACTTTAATCTCATCCATACGGTGGGAGATATAAACAATTCCCATTCCTTGACTTTTCAGGTCACGGATGATCTTGAACAACTGCTCGATCTCTGTCTCTGTCAGAGCTGCTGATGGCTCGTCAAAGATGATGATCTTTGCATCATGTGAAATAGCTTTTGCGATCTCACACATCTGCTGCTTACCTACTGTAAGTTTTGACATTGTCTCTCTCGGATCAATATCAACGTTCATTCTGTCGAACAGTTTCTGTGCTTCTTCGTTCATCTTCTTGTCATCAATCTTGATACCCTTCTTGAACTCTCTTCCGATGAAGATGTTCTGAGCAACTGTCAGATGACCAAGCATGTTCAGCTCCTGGTGTACGATGATAACACCGTTATCCTGTGCTTCACGTGCGCTGTGGAACTCTACTTCTTTTCCTTCATATGTAATTGTTCCAGAATCTTTTGTATAAATACCTGTAAGAACTTTCATCAGAGTAGATTTACCGGCACCGTTCTCTCCCATAAGAGCAAGAACTTCGCCTTTTCTGATCTCAAGATCTACATGGTCAAGTGCGTGAACACCTGGGAAAGATTTATCAATCCCTTTCATTTCCAATATAACTTCGCCCATTTTATTACCCTTGCCTTTCTTTCAATCAAACATTTCGTTCATCATTCATAAAGCTGATCTCTTAATATAGAAGAGAAATTAGTTCTTTCTGCGTCTTGCAAGTACGTCACTGAATACTGCGACGATAACAATAACACCTGTAATGATAAGCTGATAATCTTTTGTAAAGCCAAGAGCCAGAATTCCTTCCTGAAGAAGAGCGATGATAAATACACCAATGATTGTACCGCTGATGGATGCAAGTCCACCTGCCATGGATGTACCACCCATTACACATCCGGCGATTGCTTCGTTGTTGTACTGATCTCCGTATCCAGGCTGTACTGTTGTATATGCAGATACATAGAAGATAGCACCCATTCCAACGAGAACTCCACAGAATAATGAATGCAAGCATTTCCCATTTCTTAACATCTACACCTGAAAGTCTAACAGCTTCTTTGTTACTACCAAGGCAAAGGATGTAACGTCCGATTCTTGTCTTGTTCAGGATGATAGCACAGATAACTGCTACAACCAGAAGAATAACAAGTCCAACCGGGACCCCGTTATATCTTACAAGATTTCTGAACCATCCGTTGTCCGGATCTGCTGCCTGCGGCCAGCTGACTGACTGTGTCTTTGTGTAACTGATGCAAGACCTTTTGCGATATTCATACTTGCCATTGAAGTAATGAATGAAGGTACTGACCAGTAAGCTACCAGGTATCCGTTAAAGAGACCAAAAGCAAATCCTACAAGGATACTGATCAGGAATGCAACCGGCATTGAAATTCCATGTGTTGTCAGTGTGTAACCTGAGATAAGTGCACAACAGAACATAACCGGTCCAATAGAGAAGTCGATCTGTCCTGTAGCAATTACAAATGTAACACCCAGTGATAAAAATCCAAGGAAATAAGCATAATTGAGTGCGCTCATGATTCGGTTCATTCCTGCGAAGCTTCCTCCGGTCAGTGCACAGAAGAGTCCGTACATCAGAAGAAGGACACAGCACAAAACAATTCTGTTAAATCCTACCTTTTTTACAAAAGGATTTTGTTTAATTTTTTCCAATTTTCTTCCTCCCATCTTTTACTTTGCTGGTGTTGACTGGATTGTCGATTAACTCTTACGATACCCCCATTCCTCTTAACCTCAGCGTAACGGTTCGCTTTCAAAGCTTTAAGATTTTTTGTTTTTCAAAGTGTGTTTTCGATTTCCCCGCACACCTTTGATACATGAATAAATTATAGCTTTGTCTCCACATTTTGTCAAGATTTCCCACCGTTTTTAGAGCGAAACGGTTCGTTTTTGTTTGTTTTCACTATATTTTTATCCATTTTCACAACAAAAACCACGCTTTTCTGTGCATTTTGCTTATGCACTATCCAAGGTCTCGTATTGAGTCTCCCTCTCTTACAGAGGTACTGAAACTAATTTTTACCGGCATACCGTTTTGCTCTCCATTTACTCGCTCCAGGAGCATAGCTACAGCCTTCTCGCACATCGTTTCCATTGGCTGGACAATCAGCCATAATTTAGGGCGCAGCACCTGGGTCATCGGAAGATTGTCCACTCCAATAAGTGAGACATCTTGTGGACAGGAGAGTCCTGATTCGTTCAATGCCATAATTCCACCAAGCATGGTGTTATAGTTTCCTAAGATCACACCGGTCGGACGGTCTTCAAGCTCCAAAAGTTCTTTCATTCCTCTGTACCCATGTTCAAAAGAATGCCCTCCCAGCTTACAGTATTCCTTTGGAATCTCCAGTCCTGCCTGGTTCATCGCATCAGAATATCCTTTCACACGTTCCCTTCCGGTATATTCAATATTAGAGGCAATCACAGCTATTTTCTTGTGATGGTTCTCAATTAATTTATTCGTTGCACGATAGATTGCTGTCCGGTTATCAACCTCAACGCAATCATATTCTTCATCCTGGAATGATCTGTCAACCAGAACAACCGGAACATTTGCTTTTTTCGCAGCATGAAGAAACTTTCCATGCATACCTACAGCAAATACCAATATTCCATCTACTTTCCTGCTAAGAAGAAACTGCAGATTTTCTTTCTGTAGCTTCTCGTCATTGCAGGAATCACAGATCAACATTCCATATCCCTTTTTATGAAGTTCCATTCCCAGATAATGCAGCATACTTCCTACAAAAAGACACTGTATATCATAAACCAGAACTCCAATCGTCTTTGTCTTGTGGGTAACAAGCCCTCTTGCGAGCTCGTTCACTTCATAATGCAGTTCGTTGATTGCCTCCTCAATCAAGATACGATTTTCCGGCAATACATTACCGCCATTCAAATACTTCGATATCGTTGCAAGGGACAATCCTGTCCTTTTCTTGATATCGCGAATAGTAGCAGCCATAATCTTCTCCTCCCAGGCCAATTAGCGAACCGTTATGCATTTTGCCCAACTCAACTGCTTATTCCATTAAATCATACAGCAGATTGACAGTCAAGTGTTTCTGAAGAATTCTTTTTTATTACGTTGCCAGCCATAATGTTACTGTTCACACGATGTGCGACTGACAACTCATTCCCCCTTAGTTCAAAGCACTATACTAAAATTTTCTTAAATCTCTCGTATGCTTCGTCCCATGCTTCTTTGTCCTGTGGCTCGTAGATCTTGATGTCCTGAGAACGTTTGATAATTTCTCTTGCTTCTTCGATAGATTTGATATCTCCGGAAGCCATGAGCTGCAGTGCAATATTTCCAAGAACAGTTGCCTCTATTGGGCCTGCACTTACTCTGCATCCACATGCATTTGCTGTGAACTGGCAAAGAAGAGCACTCTGTGTTCCACCGCCTACCATGTAGACTGTCTTATAATCTTTACCTGTACACTCTTTAATCTCTTCCATCGCATGACGATATTTCATTGCAAGACTCTGGTTGATGCAACGAACAACTTCTCCGACTGTTTCCGGAACAGGCTGTCCTGTCTTCTTGCAGAATTCACGGATTCTTGTCGGAATATCTCCGGCTGGTGTGAATTCCGGTGCATCCGGATCAATAAAGCTCTGGAGTGCCGGAGCTTCTTTTGCCATAATCTCAAGCTCGCCAAATCCATACTCATTTCCTTCACGGATCCACTGACGACGGCTTTCCTGAATACACCACAATCCGATGATATTCTTAAGGAAGGAAATCTTTCTTCATATCCACCTTCATTCGTGATGTTGTAATGCTCAGATTTCTCATTGATAATAGGTTCTGCAAGCTCTGTTCCAAGCAGTGACCATGTTCCGCAACTCAGAAAGATAAAATCTTCTTCTGATGTTGGTACAGATACAAGCGCACTCTGCGTATCATGTCCTGCAACAGCCATAACATCAATCTTATCCAGACCAAGCTCTGTACAGATTTCATCTGTAAGAGTACCGATCTTTGTACCTGTAGGTACGATTTCCGGGAAAATATGTTTCGGAATTCCCAGTGCTTCGATCACTTCGTCTGACCACTCGCCCTTTTTCGCATCAAGAAGCTGTGTTGTAGAAGCGATAGAATACTCAGCTTTTTTCTCCCCTGTAAGGAAGTAGTTGAAAAGGTCTGGCATCAAAATCATCTTGTCAGCTTTCTCAAGAAGCTCTTTTCTTGTCTTTACAAGAGAAAGGAGCTGGAATGCTGTGTTGAGATCCATGAACTGATTTCCTGTGATCTGGTAGAATTTCTCTTTATCGATCAGTTTGAAACTTTCTTCGATCATTCCTTCTGTACGTGCATCACGGTAATGTACAGGGTTCTCAAGAAGTCTTCCTTCCTCGTCGATCAGTCCAAAATCAACTCCCCATGTGTCGATACCGATACTTTCGATTTTTCCACATTTTTTTGCTTTGATCAGACCCTGTTTGATCTCAAAAAAATAATCTCAGTACATCCCAGTACATTGATCCATTCAGGATAACCGGATCGTTAGAAAAACGGTGAAGTTCTTCAATGCTGATCTTGTCACCATCAAAAGTTCCGCACATTGCTCTTCCGCCTGAAGCACCAAAGTCAAATGCTAATACTTTTTTCTCCATAATCTTCCTCTTTTCTTAATACTCTTTTACTCGGTATTAAAACAGGGGCCCTGCATAGGCAGCACCCCCGCATTCTTTGTTCTAGTTCTGTATCGAAACTGCATTTACAGTCTTTTTACATTTCCTAACAAAAGGACTCCTTCTTATTTGTAAAGCGGTCCGTAGTTCTTACAAGCTCTGAAGTCAGCGCCTTCTTTATCCATTCCAAATGCATTCCATGCTGCCGGACGGTAGATATCTTTCTCCGGTACGTTGTGCATAGATACTGGAATACGAAGCATTGAACACATTGTGATCAGGTCAGCTCCGATGTGTCCGTAGGAGATAGCACCGTGGTTAGCTCCCCAGTTGTTCATTACATCATAAGCTGTCTTGAATGCTCCCTCTTTACCATCACATCTTGGAGCAAACCATGTACATGGCCATGTGTAGTCTGTACGTTTCCAAAGCTTATCAGATACTTCTTCTGGAAGTTCAAGTGTCCATCCTTCTGCAATCTGAAGAACCGGTCCAAGTCCTTTTACAAGGTTAAGACGGATCATTGTAGCTGGCATCTGAGCGCGTGTCTCGTAACGGCTTGAGTATCCGCCTCCACGGAAGTATCCGTTGTCAGCCATGCACCACTCTGTAGCATCCATGATTGCTTTCTGGTCTTCTTCTGTAACGTTCCACCATTCTTTCATAACGCCGTTACCGTTCTCGTCTTTAGCAACACCAGATGCATCAAGACAAGCTGCTCCAGAGTTGATCAGGTGAAGGAATCCACCGTTCTCTTTAGCAACACCCTCGAGGTCATATCCTGTAGCTTTCTTAACTGCCTCTGGGCTCCAGTATGTACGAACATCAGCGAAGATCTGAGCACGTCCTGTAAGAAGTTTCATGAACATCATTCCAAGTCCGTTGAGAACGTCGTTCTCTGTAGCAAGGATGTATGGCTCACGAGCTCCGTTCCAGTCGAAAGATGTATTCAGAACTGCCTCTGCGAAGTCTCCGTTCGGATAGAAGTCTGTCCACTGTCTCTGTCCCTGGAATCCAGCTGCCAGAGCGTTGTGTCCGATTGCCTCCTCTGAGAACTTCTCGTCAAGGTTCTTATTTCCATTCATAAGGTCTTTGATGATAACTGCCATCTTAACAACGAACTCGAACTGCTCCTCTTTCTCCTCTGGAGTAGCCTGAAGCTCTTCTGGGTTCTTGTCCCAACCAATCTTGCAAGTCTCTTTTGCCCATTTCAGAGCTTTCTCGAATTCAGCCTTGTCATAGATCTCTTCTGACATACGACGAATGATTTCTACCTCATCAACAGACTCTACACGCATTCCAAGGTAAGACTCGATGAAATCAGAATCAATGATAGATCCACCGATACCCATTGTAACAGATCCGATCTGAAGGTAAGATGTTCCTCTCATGGATGCTGCTGCAACAGCTGCACGTCCGAATCTAAGAAGTTTCTCTTTAACGTCTTCCGGAATTGTTGTGTCATCAGCTTCCTGAACGTCATGTCCGTAAATTCCGAATGCCGGAAGTCCCTTCTGTGCATGTGTAGCAAGTACAGATGCAAGGTATACAGCTCCCGGTCTCTCTGTTCCGTTGAATCCCCATACAGCTTTGATTGTCTGTGGATCCATATCCATTGTCTCAGCTCCGTAGCACCAGCAAGTGTAACTGTAACTGTGATATCTACGCCTTCTCTTCTAAACTTATCAGCACAAGCAGCACTCTCACCTACACGTCCGATTGTTGTGTCAGCGATAACAACTTTAACCGGCTCGCCATTTGAATATCTTAAGTTCTCCTCAAACAGTTTTGCTGCAGATTTTGCCATGTTCATTGTCTGCTCTTCAAGAGATCCTCTTACGTCAAGAGCTCCTCTACGTCCATCGATTGTCGGTCTGATACCAATTACTGGATAAGATCCTACTAATCTTCTTTCTGCCATAATTACATTCCTCCTTAATTGTTTGCCTTGCTCTGCTTATCTTCCTTCGCAGAACCGCTTCTTTAAGTATCATTATAGTTCTTTCCTTTCTTTTTGTCTTGTGGTATACTAGAATAAAAATATAAAGATATTCACCTTTTATACAACAAAGTACAATTTACAAGCATATATCTTCATATCTATGTTTGTATTTACACTATTTAGATTTTTAAAGGAGATTATTGCATGAAATACATTAATTACAAAGAAGAGCGTAATCACGGAACCATTGATTTTCCAATTGAATTTTATCATGTTACGCCGAATCATCCACGGTATGACATGTCTTATCACTGGCACATCGAATACGAACTTATTCGTGTTTTAAAAGGGAAATTACTTATGTCAATTGGTGAAAATGAATTCACTGCAGAAGCCGGAGACCTTATTTTTATAAAAGGAGGGCTTCTTCATGGCGGAACTCCTAAGGATTGTGTCTATGAATGTCTTGTTTTTAACCTTGAATCGCTCATGCAGTAAACCATGCCAGCGAACGTCTGCTTAAGAAGATCGGAAGCGACACTCTGACTATCCCTTCCCTCATCAAAGCACCCGTAAAGAATTTAGAGCATATCACCTCCATGATGTTTGAACATATCAAAAAGCGTACCGAAGGACACGAACTTATGGTGATTGGTACTCTGTACGAATTCTTAGGCTATATTTTGGAAAATAAATTGTATGAAAACGTTCGAATCATCAGTCAAAAGGATAGCCGAAAAATAGAACATTTAAAGAAAGCTCTTGAAGTGATTGAAAACCATTATGCTGACTGTATCACACTGGAAGATCTGGCTCAGGCAGCCGGCATGAATTCAAAATATTTCTGCCGTTACTTTAAGGATATGACCCACAGGACCCCTGTTGACTATCTGAATTATTATCGGATTGAGCAAGCCTGTTTCAAACTTGTAACTTCAAATGAATCTATTGCTGACATCGGATTAAGCTGTGGTTTCAATGATGTGAGTTATTTTATTAAGACATTCAAGAAATACAAAGGAATGACACCGAAGAAATATCTTCGCGCACCACTGTAATCAAAAATTGCGAAACAGGTCAACCCCATCATTTTTTCACGCAAAAGGAGATCCCCTTACGGAGATCTCCTCTTTTCATATCTCATTCACTCATGAAATATCCTTATTTATCTTCTTTTTCTGCAGCGTATACAGTTACCAGTTTGTTCAGGTAATCGTATCTCTCCATAGCTTCCTGCTCATTGAGAGCGAAGAGCTTGTCAGCCTTAGCCGGGTTAGCTCTCTTCAGTGCGTTGTAACGTACTTCACCATTCAGGAAGTCCTGGTATCCTTCTGCCTTCGGAGCCTTGCTGTCAAGTGAGAACTTGTCTCCCTCTGCAGCCGGGTTGTAACGGAAGTTATTCCAGTATCCACACTCTACTGCCAGCTGTTCCTCTGTCTGAGCTTTGCTCATACCCTTCTTGATACCATGGTTGATACATGGAGCGTAAGCGATGATCAGTGATGGTCCCGGATAAGCCTCAGCCTCAGCGATTGCCTTAACTGTCTGGTTGAAGTCAGCACCCATAGCGATCTGAGCTACGTATACGTATCCGTATGTCATAGCCATTCCTGCAAGGTCTTTCTTCTTAGTCTCTTTTCCGCCTGCTGCGAACTGAGCTGTAGCACCAGTCTTAGTAGCCTTAGAGGACTGTCCACCTGTGTTGGAGTAAACCTCTGTATCGAATACCATAATGTTGATATCTTTCTTGCTTGCAAGAACGTGGTCAACTCCGCCGTATCCGATATCGTAAGCCCATCCGTCTCCTCCGAAGATCCACTGGGATTTCTTAGCAAGGAAATCTTTGTTCTTCAGAACTTCTGCTCTCTCTTCGCAATCGCAATCGAGTGCTTCAAGAGCTGCAACAAGTTTGTCTGTAGCTGTTCCATTTGTAGCGCCTACTGTATATGTCTCAAGATACTCAGCTGCTGCAGCCTTAACTGCCTCATCTGTAGTCTTCTCTGCAATCTTCTCAACTTTTGCTTTCAGTCTGTCTCTGATTGTATTTTGTGCAAGCAGCATACCGTATCCAAACTCAGCGTTGTCTTCAAACAGGGAGTTGCTCCATGCAGGTCCTTTACCTTCTGGTGTTACTGTGTAAGGTGTAGACGGTGAAGAGTTACCCCAGATAGAAGAACATCCTGTTGCATTTGCAATATACATTCTATCACCAAACAGCTGTGTGATCAGCTTAGCGTATGGTGTCTCACCACATCCTGCACAAGCTCCTGAGAACTCAAGGAGTGGCTGTTTGAACTGGCTTCCCTTAACTGTTGTCTCTTTGAATTTAGCAACAACTTCTGGTTTAACCGGAATCTCTCTACCAAAGTCGAAGAATGTCTGCTCTCCTGCATTAGCTTCCATGTTAGCCATTGTAAGAGCCTTCTCAACTTCGCCTGTCTCTTTATTCTTCTTGCCCGGGCAGACATTCACACAAGATCCACATCCTGTACAGTCGTAAGCGGATACTGTCATTGTGAACTTCATTCCCGGCATTCCGATCATATCAAGTGTCTTAAGTCCTTCTGGAGCCTGAGCAACTTCTTCCTCTGTCAGAGCTACCGGACGGATAACTGCGTGTGGACATACATATGCACAACGGTTACACTGGATACACTGATTTGGATTCCAAACTGGAATATCTACTGCGATACCACGTTTCTCATATGCAGATGTTCCTGACGGTGTAGATCCATCAACATAATCATTAAATGCAGATACAGGGAGTGTATTTCCTTCCTGAGCGTTAACTTTTGCCTGGATATTCTTAGCAAATGCAATCGCATCAGTTCTTCCGCCGTCTGCGATGTGTGGTGTAGCAAGTCCTTCATCAGCTGCATCTTTCCAGCTTTCCGGAACTTCTACTTCTACGACCTGTTTTGCACCAGCATCGATTGCATCGTAGTTCATCTGAACGATCTTGTCACCTTTTCTTCCGTAAGTAGCCTTAGCAGCTGCTTTCATAAGGTCAATAGCCTCTTCTTCCGGAATGATAGCTGCAAGTTTGAAGAATGCAGACTGAAGAACTGTATTGATACGTCCGCCAAGTCCGATCTCTTTACCGATCTTGATACCATCGATTGTGTAGAATTTAATTCCGTGGTTAGCGATATAAGCTTTTACCTGTCCTGGAAGATGCTCCTCAAGTCCTTCCATATCCCATGGGCAGTTCAGAAGGAATGTTCCTCCGTCAACCAGCTCCTGTACCATGTTGTACTTATTTACATAAGATGGGTTATGGCATGCTACAAAGTTAGCCTGATGGATCAGGTATGTTGACTTAATCGGTTTCTTACCAAAGCGAAGGTGAGACATTGTAACACCACCGGACTTCTTAGAGTCATAATCAAAGTAAGCCTGTGCATACATGTCTGTGTTATCACCAATGATCTTGATGGAGTTCTTGTTGGCTCCAACAGTACCATCTGCTCCAAGTCCCCAGAACTTACAGTTGATTGTTCCTTCTGGCGTTGTAACAAGTGGCTTACCAGCATCAAGTGAAAGATGTGTAACATCATCTTCAATACCGATTGTGAATTTAGCTTTCTCATCGTTGTGGTATACAGCAACGATCTGAGCAGGTGTTGTATCTTTAGAACCAAGTCCATAACGTCCTGTGTAAACTGGAACTGCATCGAACTTAGATCCTTTCAATGCTGCAACAACATCCAAGTACAGTGGCTCGCCAAGTGATCCAGGCTCTTTTGTTCTGTCAAGAACAGAAATCTTCTTAACTGTATCCGGGATAGCATCGATCAGAGCTTCTGCGCTGAATGGTCTGTAAAGACGAACTTTAACAACTCCGACTTTCTCTCCTGCAGCTGTCAGGTAATCGATTGTCTCCTCGATTGTGTCACAAACAGATCCCATAGCTACGATCACGTGCTCTGCATCTGCTGCTCCATAGTAGTTGAACAGTTTGTAGTCTGTTCCGATCTTCTCATTAACCTTATCCATGTACTTCTGAACGATTCCCGGAAGTGCATCATAGAATGGGTTACAAGCCTCTCTGGCCTGGAAGAAGATATCCGGGTTCTGAGCTGAACCTCTCTGGCATGGGTGGTTCGGGTTAAGTGCATGTGCACGGAACTCGTCGATTGCTTCCATGCTTACCATGTCTTTCAGATCTTCATAATCCCATGTCTCGATTTTCTGAATCTCGTGTGATGTTCTGAATCCATCAAAGAAGTTGATGAATGGAATCTTTCCTTCAAGTGCTGCACAATGAGCAACCGGAGTAAGGTCCATTACTTCCTGTACGCTGGATTCACAGAGCATAGCTGCTCCTGTCTGACGACATGCATAAACGTCAGAATGATCTCCAAAAATTGACAGTGCGTGGCTTGCAAGTGCACGGGCAGATACGTTGAATACTCCCGGAAGCTGCTCACCAGCAACCTTATATAAGTTAGGAATCATAAGAAGGAGTCCCTGAGAAGCAGTAAATGTTGTTGTAAGAGCACCTGCTGCTAATGATCCGTGAACAGCACCTGCTGCTCCGGCCTCGGACTGCATCTCTGTAACCTGTACAGTCTGTCCGAAAATGTTCTCCCTTCCTTCAGTAGCCCACTCATCGATATGCTCCGGCATAACGGATGAAGGCGTAATCGGGTAAATAGCTGCTACTTCTGTATATGCATAAGAAACGTGAGCTGCTGCCTGATTACCGTCCATGGTCTTCATTTTTCTTGCCATTTTTATTCCTCCTTAGGTGTTACATAGGTTTTACACTGAGTTAAGTATAATTAATTCACATGTAGTTTCATTATATCTCCAAAAGTCACAAAAGTCTAGAGTTATAAATATCCTCTTTTGTATATTTTCGTGTACAGAGCGTTGTTTTGAGAATAGTTATCAGTGCTGGTATTGGGGATTATTAACTAAAACAGGCAGAAATAGAAAAAGTCAGAAGAGTTCTTTCTGTTGAACATTAACTCTTCTGACTTATGAATCACTATACTTTTTTTCTTATTATTCTATCTATTCTTAAACAACCGGTCATCCCACTTCGGTGGTTTTTTCCCTTTGATCTTTGTTGGCACCGGCTCATACTGATCCACTTTTTTCTTCTCGTTTTTTTTTCTGCAATGTCTTCTGCAATAGATCAGCATAATTCCTGTCATAATCACCAGACAACCTGCTAGAAGTTCTGACACCGGAAATCCGATCCCCGGAAGAACAAGCTGATCCGTTCTAAGCCTCTCGATCCACACGCGTCCTGCCCCATAACCAAACAGGTACATAAGAAAGAGCTCACCTTCATATTTCTTATGTTTCCTATACAGAAACAATATAATAAGCAGTCCGGCACACCATAATGATTCATACAAAAATGTCGGATGTACCTGGATATAACTGACTCCATCAATTCTCTGCATATTCTCACGCATAAGTTCTGTGATATCTTCCGGCCTTACTGCATCAACCGGAAGCCTCATCGCAAACAGACAATCCGTATATTCTCCAAATGCTTCCCTGTTAAAGAAATTCCCCCAACGTCCAAGCATCTGACCATTCAGAAGCGCCAGTGCGATTGTATCCAAAATCTGAAATGGTGATTTTTTCTTAACAGCAGCCATCACAAAAACTGCGATCACTGCTCCGATCACGCCACCATAAATTGCCAGACCACCTTCTCTGAGATTAAAGATAGACAAAAGATTATCTTTATATAAATCCCAGGAGAAAATCACATAATAGATTCTTGCGCCTGCAATTCCTGCAATTACTCCGACAATTCCCATATCCAGATAGTCTTCCGGATTCTGTCCTGTTCTTTTTGCTTCCGCTGTGGCAATCAGAAATCCAATCAAAATTGCTGCACCGATAATCATGCCGTAGTAAGCAATTGAAAAGCCAAAGATGCTGATGCTTTTTCCTACATGATCCAGATAAATCCCTAAATTCGGAAAGCTGATATTGTAATGCATATTATGTTATTTCCTTTCATATCCACAGAAATCAGGAACAAATCCAGTTGTTCCTGATTCCTGTTTTTACTGCTTTTCCAATTAGAAAACAATGAATCTAACCGGTTTTCAAGCATATTCCCTATATCTGTTAAACATTAAATCTGAACAGCATGATATCTCCGTCCTGAACGACATAGTCTTTTCCTTCCAGACGAACTAATCCTTTTTCTTTTGCTGCCGCATGAGTTCCGCATGCCATCAGATCATCATAACTTACTACTTCCGCACGGATAAATCCACGTTCAAAGTCTGTATGAATCTTACCAGCTGCCTGTGGTGCCTTTGTTCCCTTCTTGATTGTCCATGCACGAACTTCCGGCTCCCCTGCTGTCAGATAACTGATCAGTCCAAGAAGATGATAGCTTGCCTTGATCAGCTTCTCAAGTCCGGATTCTTCTAATCCAAGGTCTTCAAGGAACATGGACTTCTCATCATCATCTAACTGAGAAATTTCTTCTTCAATTTCTGCACATACTACGAACACTTCGCAGTCTTCCTCTTTTGCATACTCACGAACTGCCTGAACCCCTGCATTGTTCACACCATCATCAGCAAGATCATCCTCAGATACATTTGCTGCAAAGATTACAGGTTTTGCTGTCAGAAGGTTGTACTCGGCAAGCCATGCCTGCTCATCCTCATCCTCTGTCATGAAGCTCTTTGCCATCTTATTCTCTTCCAAATGTGCTTTCAAACGGTTCTGAAGATCCAGCTCTTTCGCCGCCATCTTATCATTTCTAGAAAGCTTCACTGTCTTGGAGATTCTTCTTTCAAGAACCTCAAGATCTGAGAAAATCAGCTCAAGATTGATTGTCTCAATGTCACGCAGCGGATCAATACTTCCGTCTACATGCACAATATTCGTATTCTCGAAGCATCTTACAACATGTACGATTGCATCAACCTCACGGATATTGGCAAGGAACTGGTTTCCAAGTCCTTCTCCTTTGGATGCTCCCTTCACAAGTCCTGCAATATCAACAAACTCAATTGCTGCTGGAATGATCTTCTTTGTATGATACATCTCTCCAAGCACATCCAGTCTCTTATCCGGAACTGTTACGACACCGACATTCGGGTCAATTGTACAGAATGGATAATTTGCAGATTCTGCACCGGCCTTTGTCAGTGAGTTAAACAGTGTACTTTTTCCTACGTTCGGTAATCCTACGATTCCAAGTTTCATCTTTCTATATTCCTCCTATAAATCCTTAGATTTCAATCCTACCAATTCGCCTGTTCGCAATCCGGTTTGTAGTATAAAACGATACTGATTTCATTCTTGTAACCTTTTAAATCTTTTCCCATATTTCAGCGCCTCTCATAAGAAGCCCTAATACAGTACCTTGTATTATACCATAGCATCTTATTTTTGTGAATATTCATTTTCATCTCTTGTCACATAAAACACCCCATAAATAAGAAAGTCCCACCGGGTTGCGCATGAAAAATCAGAGGCGTGGTGGGTTCTGTTAATGTTATTATACAGCTTTCAATGTCACTGTCACGATTGTTCTTGTAAAAAAATCAGCAGCGCCTGTCACACTGAAAATAATTGTTGTAAAAAATATTTTTATGCCGGCTTAAAGAATGTCCTTACATATATTCAAAAGATGAAGGTCATAAATACAGGCTCTTGATGAAATTTTTTATCTATCCTGATTAAAGGGCAAAAGACACGTTAATTAATATATGATTTTATTTGTACCTTGAAAATTTAACACGAATTGCGTAATTCTTGCAGTTCATTGACAAACCGGAAGATATGAAATCCATCACATACCGCATGATGAACTTGAACTGCTAAAGGAAGCACAATTCTCCCATCTTCCTCGTAATATTTCCCTAAGGTGAAAATGGGAATTAAATAACTATACCCTTTCTATTTACAGCTCTAATGTGTCAATTATATTCTTTAATGCGTCTGCTGATTCTTTTAGCTTCAATGCTTCTTCTCCACTAAGATTAATCGGTATATCAGATTCAATTCCGTCTGCACCAACAATGACAGGCATACTTAATACAACATCATCAATCTCATATACTCCATGTATCATGTGCGATACAGGAAGTATTGATTTTTCGTCACGCATAATTACTTCACAGATACGTTTTACTGACATTGCAATTCCATAATATGTCGCATGCTTCTTATTAATAATCTCATAGGCACTGTTTTTGACAGCATCTGCGATTTCCTTCGTATTTTCCTTATGGTTATAATGTCCTCTCATCTCACACATGTCACTAAGCGGAACACCGGATACATTGGCAGATGACCATGCCACAACTTCACTGTCTCCATGCTCTCCTACTATAAATGCATGCACGCTTCGGCTATCCACTGATAAATGCTGTCCAAGCTTGCTTCTAAGTCTTGCACTGTCAA
>ENA-OQIO01000162-OQIO01000162.1-human-gut-metagenome-genome-assembly--contig:-NODE-162-length-33321-cov-3.211303_pt1 | contig 33321 bp, 38 predicted proteins | sample MGYA00242573_ERZ504737 | MGnify/ENA primary metagenome ERZ504737 (study PRJEB26092, sample SAMD00036203) | human gut metagenome | host: Homo sapiens | study: EMG produced TPA metagenomics assembly of...
CGGCGCCCTCATCCGGGCAAAATATCCCACAAATTGTGACGCACATCTTGCAGAAAGCCTTTTTTCAGACACGCTCTAGGACTGCTATAGTCAACTGAAAAAACGATGCATTATAAATATTCGTACAATCAAAATCAGTCAGCCAGCTGCGCACTTGAGATAAAATTCACAGTCGAGATCCGTGAAAATTACTGAAAATATATAAAATGCTCATCAATTTACAAGAAGTTCACAAAAAAAAGATGTTAAAATTTCATAAAATACTTGAAAAATATAAAAAAATTTAGTAATATATAGCCATATCGTTGCTGCGGACGTTGCAGGCGGCAATAACATAACAGACAAACAGGGAGGTACGCAACATGGATGTATTTAGAACTGACCGAATTAGAAATGTAGTCCTTTTAGGTCATGGGGGCGCTGGCAAAACTACACTGGCAGAAGCAATGGCTTACTTAGCAGGAATGACTAACCGTCTCGGAAGATAGAAGACGGAAATACTGTCAGCGATTATGACAAAGAAGAGATTAAGAGACATTTTTCCATTTCTACCACATTGATCCCGGTACCGTGGGATAAGGTAAAGATCAATGTGCTGGATACTCCCGGATATTTCGATTTCGTAGGCGAAGTAGAAGAAGCAGTAAGCGCAGCAGATGCAGCGATCATTGTAGTTTCCGGTAAAGCAGGCGTTCAGGTTGGAACACAGAAGGCATGGAACTTATGTGAGAAATATAAACTTCCGAGAATGATCTTTGTCACAGATATGGACGTAGATGATGTCAGCTACCGTAAAGTAGTAGAACAGCTCACTGAACTCTACGGCAAGAAGATCGCACCGCTTCACTTCCCAATTCGTGAAGACGGCAAATTTGTAGGATATGTAAATGTTGTAAAACAGGCAGGACGTAAGTACATAGATAAAGGTAAGAAAGAGGAATGCCCGATTCCTGAATACCTGGATGAATATCTGGAGAAATATCATGATATCCTTATGGAATCTGTTGCAGAGACCAGCGAGGAATTCATGGATCGTTATTTTGAAGGTGATACATTCTCGGTAACAGAGGTTTCCGCAGCACTTGCAATGAACGTACAGGAAGCATCTATCGTACCTGTATGCATGGGCTCACCGATCAATCTTCGCGGTGTATCCAACTTACTGGATGATATCTGCGGATATTTCCCAAGCCCGGACAAACGCTCCTGCAACGGAATCGCTCAGAAGACAAATGAGATCTTTGAAGCAAACTACGACTCACGAAAGTGAAATCCGCATATGTGTGGAAAACAATTGCAGACCCGTTCCTTGGCAAATATTCTCTTATTAAAGTATGCTCCGGTGTTATCAAATCCGATGACACTTTATTAAACGTAGAGAAAGGCGAAGAAGAACGTCTGAATAAATTATATGTACTTGAAGGATCCAAACCGATCGAGGTTCCGGAACTTCATGCCGGTGATATTGGTGCAATTGCTAAATTAAACAGCGTACAGACTGGTGACAGCCTTGCGACAAAAGCAAATCCGATTCTTTATCCGAAGGCACTCCTTTCCACACCATATACCTGCAAGAGATTTAAAGCAGTGAAGAAGGGTGATGAGGATAAGATTTCCCAGGCACTTGCGAAGATGATGAGTGAAGACAAGACACTTCGTGTAGTAAATGACAGTGCAAACCGTCAGAGCCTTATCTATGGTATCGGTGATCAGCATCTCGATATCGTTATGAATAAATTAAAAGAACGCTACAAAGTAGATGTTGAGCTGAGCAAACCGAAGGTTCCGTTCCGCGAGACGATCCGTAAGAATGCAGATGTAGAGGGTAAACATAAGAAACAGTCCGGTGGACATGGACAGTATGGACATGTTAAGATGCGTTTCGAGCCATCAGGCGATCTGGAGACACCTTATGAATTTGAACAGGTTGTAGTTGGTGGTGCAGTTCCGAAGAACTACTTCCCGGCAGTTGAGAAAGGTCTTCAGGAATGCGTATTAAAAGGACCTCTGGCTGCATATCCTGTAGTTGGTGTGAAAGCTACCTTATATGATGGATCTTATCATCCGGTAGACTCCTCAGAAATGGCATTCAAGATGGCAACGATTCTTGCATTTAAGAAAGGCTTTATGGATGCATCACCTGTACTCTTAGAGCCAATCGTATCTATGAAAGTAACTGTTCCGGATAAATTTACCGGTGATGTTATGGGCGACCTGAACAAACGTCGTGGCCGTGTTCTTGGTATGACTCCTGATCATCAGGGCAATACCATTATTGAGGCAGATGTTCCACAGCTTGAGATTTATGGATATTCCACAGATCTTCGTTCTATGACAGGTGGAAGCGGAGAATTCTCCTATGAATTTGCACGCTACGAGCAGGCTCCTGGAGATATTCAGGCAAAAGAAATTGAAGCAGAGCAAGTAAGGTAGATAAAGCGGAAGAATAAAAAAGGGTAATTACTGACAGAGCAGTAATTTGTGTTAGCGCAGTAATTAAAATATAGTTAAGAAATAAAAATGGCAGGACATTTTGCAGAGATGCGGAATGTCCTGTTTTTTCAGACACACTCTAGTGGTGTATTACTCGAAAATGCGAAATAAGTGCCATTTGTAAAGCAAAAACACTCGATACAGCAAAACGTTACATTGACAAACAGCCTTTGTTGAATTAAAATAAATTTTTAGGATAAGATGTCCATAATCGGACTGAAACCGCCGGAAATAATAAAAGCAGCTGTGTAGCTCAGTGGAGCAAACAGTAGTGGTGTCATGGACGCACCCTGAAAAAGACGGTATCTCGCCTTAAGTCAGATGCCTGGTAACTCTGTTGCCGGGTAGTTCACATACAGCAAAATGTTGGAGGAAGTATAGAGATGAAATACTTGTTTAAAAAGATCGAGCCTAAGTGGCAGGCAAAATGGGAAGAGGCCAAAGTCTTCGAAGCCAAAGATAACAGTGACAAACCTAAATTCTATGGTCTGGTAGAGTTCCCATATCCAAGCGGTGCCGGTATGCACGTAGGACATATCAAAGCATATTCCAGTCTGGAGGTTATTTCCAGAAAACGTCGTATGGAAGGCTATAATGTACTTTTCCCGATCGGATTTGATGCATTTGGTCTCCCGACAGAGAACTATGCGGTAAAGACCGGAACACATCCACGTATCATCACAGATGAGAACATCAAGAGATTCTCAAACCAGTTAAAGAAAGTTGGATTTTCTTTTGACTGGAACCGTGTGATCGATACAACAGATGAAGACTACTACAAATGGACACAGTGGATTTTCCTGAAAATGTTCGAAAAAGGTCTTGTATTCAGAGACAGAACACTGGTTAACTACTGCCCGCACTGTAAAGTAGTCCTTTCCAATGAAGACAGCCAGGGCGGTAAATGTGATATCTGCCACAGCGATGTTGTTCAGAAATCCAAAGATGTATGGTATTTAAGGATCACCCAGTATGCAGATAAGCTTCTGGAAGGTCTGAAAGATGTAGATTATCCGGATAATGTAAACAGCAGCAGATCCACTGGATCGGCAAATCAAAAGGTGCTTTCGTTAACTTCGATGTTGACGGGATCGATGAGAAACTTGAAATCTATACAACCAGACCGGATACTCTGTTTGGTGTAACATTCATGGTAATCGCACCGGAGCATCCGATTATTGACAAATATGCAGATAAAGTCACAAACATGGACGAGATCATTGCATATCGTAATGAATGTGCCAAGAAAACAGAGTTCGAGAGAACTCAGCTTGTAAAAGATAAAACAGGTGTGAGAATCCAGGGACTTGAGGGAATCAATCCGGTTAACGGTAAGAAGATCCCGATCTACATTGCTGACTATGTAATGATGGGCTATGGTACAGGTGCTATCATGGCAGTACCTGCTCATGACCAGCGTGACTATGATTTCGCTAAGAAATTTGGCATTGACATTATTGAAGTTATCAAGGGTGGAGATATTTCCAAAGAAGCCTATACAGGTGACGGTGAATGGTAAATTCCGATTTCCTGAACGGATATGCAAAGAAGAAAGATTCTATTGAGCGTATGCTGGAAGAACTGGAGAAAAAAGGAATCGGTAAAGCCGGTGTTCAGTATAAGATGAAAGACTGGGCATTCAACCGCCAGAGATACTGGGGTGAGCCAATCCCGCTTATCCACTGCCCGAACTGCGGTGTTGTGGCAGTTCCGGAGAACGAACTTCCGCTGCGTCTGCCGGATGTAAAGGACTTCGAGCCGGGTGAAGACGGACAGTCCCCACTTGCAAAGATTGATTCTTTCGTAAACTGCACATGCCCGAAATGCGGTGCTGCAGCGAAACGTGAGACAGATACCATGCCTCAGTGGGCAGGATCTTCCTGGTATTTCTTAAGATACACAGATCCGCACAATGCAAATGCACTGGCTGATATGGACAAACTGAAATACTGGATGCCTGTTGACTGGTACAATGGTGGTATGGAACACGTTACCAGACATATGATCTACTCCAGATTCTGGCATCATTTCCTGTATGATCTTGGCGTAGTAAATACACCGGAACCATACGCAAAACGTTCCATCCAGGGATTGATCCTCGGACCGGACGGAGATAAAATGAGTAAATCCAAGGGTAATGTAGTTGACCCGCTGGATATTGTAGAAGAATACGGTGCAGATACTCTTCGTACCTATGTGCTGTTTATGGGTGACTATGGCGCAGCTACACCATGGAGCGAGAACTCTGTAAAGGGCTGTAAGAAGTTCCTGGATCGTGTTGCAGGGCTGACAGATATCCTTTCTGAAGAATCTGTATCTGATGAACTGGAGATGAAACTCCACCGTACCATCAAGAAAGTTTCTTCTGATATCGAGAACCTGAAATTCAATACAGCGATTGCCAGCCTGATGACACTCATTAATGAGATCACAGCAGAAGGACACTTAAGCAAAGATGACCTTACCATCTTTATCAAACTGCTTAGCCCGTTCGCACCGCATATCTGCGAAGAAATCTGGGAATTCATCGGAGGAGAAGGCTTACTGGCAGTTTCCGAATGGCCGAAATACGATGAAGGCAAAACAATTGCCAAGACCGTTGAGATCGGTGTACAGGTAAACGGTAAAGTAAGAGGAACAATCGTAATCCCTAACGGATGTGAAAAAGAAAAAGCATTCGAGATCGCCAAAGCAGACGAGAGAATTGCTTCCTTCCTGGAAGGTAAGAACCTTATCAAAGAGATTTATGTACCGAACAAGATCGTAAACTTTGTTGCGAAATAATAGAAATAGTAAAAAGAGGACTGACAGAAATTTTTCTGAACAGTCCTCTTTTGAGTTTGCCAGCTGTATTAAGAGACCTTTTCAGGCAACCGCCTGCTGATATGCCGGAATGTCAGTGTAAACACGATTCCCTTCACGATAGAAGAGATTGTAAGCGCCCACCATACACCATTTAATCCCATTCCCGCATGTGTCAGAATCAATGCCAGCGGGATTCGTGAGCCTGTCAGGATCACACTGATCGTACTGGATAATCTGGTGCATCCAAGTCCTGATAATGCGCCCACTGTCATCAGTTCAATAGACATAAAGACTTCACTGAATCCAATAATGATCAGATAATTGACGGCAGTATCCAGCGCTTCTTTTTCGTGGAAAAATAACCTGGCAATTGGTTCCGGAAGAAAGACAAAAGCTGCAGTGACAAACAGGCCCCAAATTGTGAGAACGCGAAATGACAGACTGTAACCTTTACGGATACGGTCTTTTTTTCGTGCACCGTAGTTTTGGGCAATAAAAGCATTCAGTGCTGAAGCAAAACCATCAGCAGTATTCCAGGATACGGATTCAATCTGTCCGCCAACACGCTGCGTTGCAATAGCGGCAGCACCATAACCGGAAACCATACGGGTCAGAACCATGGAGATGAAACAGTAAATGCTTCCCTGTATAGCTGTGGGAAACCCGATCCTGAAGATGTGCTTATAATATTCTTTTGGAAAAACAGACAGCAGATTCAGATGCTGTAAAACATTGGGCTCCAGTCTGGAATGCCGGATACGCAGAACCATCACTACAAAAACCAGAATCTGTGAACTTACTGTCGCAATAGCGGCTCCGGCAACCTCCAGCCTCGGGAAAGGTCCGATGCCAAGGATCAGCAGCGGATCCAGGATCATATTTCCTGCAAGCCCGATAAAGTTTGCAAGCAGGGGAGTGCGGGAATCTCCCTGCGCAGTAGAGAGTCCTGTCAGCGTCAGATTCAGATAAGAAAAAAGGATCAGTCCACAGGTGATCAATGTATAAGATCTGGCAGCAGTATAAGTTTCTGCGTCGGTCAGATTAAAAAATCCCAGCAGAGGCTGTATGAAAATAACACAGACAGCAGCAAACAAAATGCCGGACAGTGCAGTGAGCTGCAGAGAACCGGCAGCATAAGAACGTGCCTGGTCATAATCTTTGCGCCGCATGCCTGAGCTGTATTTACCTGTCCGCCCATTCTTGACAGGGATGCAAGCCCCTGAGAGAGCCAGACATACATTCCGCCTACTCCCACGCCTGCAACCGCCTTCGCACCAAGCAGTCCGATCCATGCCATATCCATAATACTGTATGCTGTTCCTAACATGGAAGAAATCATGATAGGCAGAGCCAGCTCTGCCAGAGTTTTCAGGATCGGACCGGAAGTCAGATCCACAGTTTTTGCTTTACTCATTTGTAATAACCCTTCATGTACCAATTATTATAATACTTTTGTAGTCCATTTACTGCAGTCCCATACTTGAGAAACCACATCGCGGTAAAACTCCGGTTCATGCAGATCAGGAGAATGCTTCCCTTATATTCGATCAATGCCTGCTTCAAAGCTTCTTTTGCATCCACATCCAGATGATTGGTAGGCTCGTCCAGAAGCAGAATGTTCGTTTCTTTATTCACCAGCTTACACAGACGCACCTTCGCCTGCTCCCCGCCACTCAGTACACGTACCTGACTTTCAATATGCTTGGTAGTCAGACCGCATTTGGCGAGAGCAGACCGCACCTCATACTGAGTATAAGACGGAAACTCCGCCCAGATCTCATCAATACAGGTAGTCTTGTTATCACCCTTTACTTCCTGCTCAAAATATCCAATCTGAAGATTCTCCCCGAGTTCGCAGGAACCCTTCAGAGACGGGATCAACCCCAGAATACTCTTCAGTAAAGTTGTCTTACCGATACCGTTTGCACCAACCAGCGCAATCTTATTTCCTCTTTCCATAGAGAGAGTAACAGGTCTGGAAAGAGGTTCATTATAACCAATAACCAGATCCTTCGTTTCGAAAATATATTTCCCCGGAGTGCGTCCGTATTTAAAATGAAACTCAGGCTTCGGCTTCTCGGCAGCAAGCTCGATCACATCCATCTTATCCAGCTTCTTCTGTCTGGACATTGCCATATTTCTTGTAGAAACCCTGGCCTTATTTCTTGCGACGAAATCCTTCAGTTCACTGATTTCCTGCTGCTGGCGTCTGTAAGCAGCCTCAAGCTGAGCCTTCTTCACCTCATACACTTCCTGGAAATGGTCATAATCCCCGACATAACGGTTCAGTTCCTGATTCTCCATATGATAAACCAGATTGATAACAGAATTCAGAAACGGAATATCGTGGGAGATAAGGATAAATGCATTCTCATAATCCTGCAGATAACGCTTCAGCCATTCGATATGTTCCTCATCCAGATAGTTGGTAGGCTCGTCCAGAAGCAGGATATCCGGCTTCTCCAGAAGCAGCTTGCCAAGCAGAACCTTGGTTCTCTGACCACCACTCAGGTCTGTAACATCACGTTCCAGTCCGATATCCAGAAGTCCCAGGGCTCTGGCAACTTCCTCCACCTTCGCATCGATCACATAGAAATCATGCATGGTAAGGGTATCCTGAATAGTTCCCAGCTCCTCCATCAGAGTATCCATCTCCTCAGGAGAAGCAGTGCCAAGAGAGTCACAGATCCCATTCATTCTTTCCTCCATCTCAAAGAGATAAGAGAACGCAGACTTCAGCACGTCACGGATGGACATACCCTGAGAAAGGACAGAATGCTGGTCCAGATAGCCGACACGTACGTTCTTTGCCCATTCAATCTTACCCTCATCCGGCATCAGCTTTCCGGTTACAATATTAAAGAAAGTAGATTTACCTTCCCGTTGGCACCAACCAGTCCAATATGCTCGCCCTTTAACAGGCGGAAAGACACATCATTAAAAATCGCCCTGTCTCCGAAACCATGTGTCAGATGTTCAACATTCAAAATACTCATAAAAAGAAATTCTCCTTAATTATTGTTATATAATGTCAGGGTCCAAAGGTATTTCACCCCTGACCTGACATCCACGAATTACTTACTCCGCTGCAAAGCAGCTCCCGCAATTCTCTTAATATTTGTAACTATACAACAGTATGATCAGACTTCCCTGACTCCTTTTAATGACGCTCAGCCATCAGCGAATAATTTGTATAATAAACCACAAATCCGCTTCGCCCCTGCAGGCTTTTTCACCTGCTTCTTCTGGATATAATCAATCTCCACCTTAGGGCAGTACGTCCTTTGGAATAATAAGCGGCAAGCTGTCCCGCAATCTCAAAGATATGATCCGGCAGTTCTCCGTCCTTAGACTTCACGACCACATGCGAACCGGCCATCTTCTTGGCATGAAACCACCAGTCATTCCCTGTGGCAAACTTAAAGGTAAGCTCATCATTCTGGAAATTATTTTTTCCCACATAAATATCATACCCATCCTCAGTCACATAATGGAACGGCTTAGACTTACTCTGTGCCTTCTGTCCCTTCCTGCGGTCATAATGCTTCTTAATATATCCATACTCCATCAGCTCTTCCTTGATCTGTGCCAGATCACTCTCAGCCAGAGCAATATCCAGAGCATTGGAAACAGACTCCAGATGCTCAATCTCACTTCTCGTATCTGCAATCTGCTCAGTCAGAGCCTCCTCCGTACGCTTCAGCTTTCCATACTTGTCAAAATACTTTTTGGAATTCTCCGCCGGAGTCATAGTAGGATCAAGAGGAATGGTAATCTCCTCGTTGGTATAATAATTCAGAGCCTTAAACGACTTACATCCATCCTCCAGCCCATACCCATAAGTATTGATCAGCTCCCCGTAAACCTTATACTTCTCTTTCTTCGCAGTATCCTTCATCTGCTTATCCTGCAGACTCAGCTTCTTACGGTTACGCTCCAGCGCAGTCTGCACGATCCTCCTCAGATCCGAAGACTTCTGATGGATACGCGTCAGCGTATTCTTTGTCGCATAATAAGTCTCCAGCATCTGTGAAACACTCTCAAACTCCACAGAATGATACTCCGGTCCATACTGCTGGAACGCAAACACACCATACTCCACAGGTTCTTCCCCCCGGTAAACAATATTCGGAGAAAAATCCCCATCCACAACCTGATCCATCAGCCTGCGGAACGTATGATACAAATGCACCCTCGCCGCCTCATCCAGAGACTGCGCTGCATCACTCCCGTCAATCGAAGCCCTGAAACAGATCTCCTCCGCAACAACCGGACTGATTCCAGTAAGAGAAGAGTAAACAGCCCTGGAAATATTACAAGGCTTCCTGCACACAACATCACAAAACTCCTCCTCACTCACAGTCAGCGGATTCAGCTTATCCTGCGTCTTCGGAATAAAATACTCCCTTCCCGGAAGCACCTCACGCACAGAACTCATATGAGAAGAAACATGCTTGATACTATCCAGGATCATCCCCTTATCATCACAGAAAATAATATTACTGTGCTTGCCCATCAGCTCCATGATAAGAACCTTCTTACAGGGATCCCCCAGCTCATTCAGATGCTCCAGCTCAAACATCACCACACGCTCCATCCCCGGCTGCCTGATATCCGAAACCCTCGCACTTCCAATATGCTTACGCAGAAGCATACAGAAATTAGGCGCAGTCATAGGGCTGGGCTTATTCTTGGAAGTAAAATAAATCAGCGGAAGAGAAGCACTGGCCGAAAGCAGCAGCCTGCACTGCCCATTCGCCCCCTTCCCCGTAATCAAAAGCTCATCTGCCTCCGGCTGAGCAATCTTATTAAACCGTCCTCCATCCAAATTCAAATGCAGCTCCTTCACCATAGCCGCAATCGTAATCCCATCAAAAGCCATATAAAAACACTCCTTTAAAAAATAATCAGTAAAAATAATCAAAACTCAATCAATACGACAGTACGATCAAGAAAAGAAAAAACAAATCAGTTAGTCAGAATAATCAACGTTTTACGTCAGAAAGGCGAAGCCCTTTCTGACAAACAAACTATAATAAGCTTTTCTGAAAGCCGTTCAATTTAAAGGATATACCATATACCTCCAACAGCCAGCTACCAGCAGGAGAAAATAAATAGTTCCGGGCGCATTTGCAGGGGTTGTAGTAACTCTTAGGCTTCGGGAATCTGCGTTATGAAAAAACAGCAACCTGTCTGAGCGAAGCGAGTTTTGCTGTTTTTTTCATGCCTTTAGCAGATTTCCGAAGCCTTAGAGTTGACTAAACCCCGAAACCGCGCCCGGAACTATTTATTTTCTCCTGCGTCCCACCTGCGTCCCACCTGCGTCCCACCTGCGGCGTCCCTTCTGCTAGTATACCACACATTTCCTACCGCCATCAACGAAAAAATGTTTGACTCCCATTCTATAATGAACTATAATAAATCTGTATGTAAACCAGAACAGGCACACATACCCCGACACTAATAGACAGACAAAGAGAGAAAAACTATGATAAAAAGCATGACAGGTTTCGGCCGGGCAGAAGTCGTGACCAAAGAAAGAAAAATAACAATCGAACTAAAATCTGTCAACCACAGATACCTGGACCTCAGCATCAAAATGCCCAGAAAACTCAACTTCCTGGAAGGCGCAGTCAGAAACCTGATGAAAACCTACATCCAGAGAGGCAAAGTTGATGTATACATCACATACGAAGACTACACCCTGGACAACGGAGCTCTCAAATACAACAGAGAACTCGCATCCGAATACATCACCTGTCTTAAACAGATGCAGCAGGACTTTGACCTTGACTACGATATCAAAGTCAGCACCCTGTCACGCTATCCGGAGGTACTTGTCATGGAAGAACAGTCTGTTGATGAGGAAGCACTCTGGGAATCTCTGGAACCGCCCCTTCGCGAGGCATGTGAGAAATTTGTCCAGACAAGGATACTGGAAGGCAGAAATCTTGAGAAAGACCTTATCGGAAAACTGGACAGCCTTGAAGAAAAAGTATTACGTGTAGAAGCCCGCTCTCCGGAAGTAGTCAATGCCTACAGGACCAAACTGGAAGCAAAAGTTTCCGAGCTGCTGGAAGACACACAGATCGACGACAACCGCATCGCAGCAGAAGTCATCCTGTTTTCAGACAAAATCTGCAATGATGAGGAAACCGTCCGCCTTCACAGCCACATCAGGAACATGAAAAAGATGCTTACAACAGAGAAAGAAGGCATCGGACGCAAACTGGACTTCATGGCACAGGAAATGAACAGAGAAGCAAACACGATTTTATCCAAATCAAGTGATCTGGAGATTTCCAACATTGCCATTGATCTGAAAACAGAGATCGAGAAAGTCAGAGAACAGATCCAGAACGTAGAATAGAGGAAGAAAACGTGGCAAGACTTATTAATATCGGTTTTGGAAATGTAGTCAATTCACAGAAAATCGTGGCAGTGGTAAGCCCGGATGCGGCACCTGTAAAAAGAATGGTGCAGAGCATAAAGGGAACCCGGTCACTGATTGATGCAACTCAGGGGCGAAAGACAAAAGCAGTGATCGTCACAAGCGACGATTATCTGGTGCTCAGCGCACTTCAGCCTGAGACCATTGCCCGGAGATTTGCAGAAATATATGAAAACGAGGATAAGGGAGAGACCCATGAATAAAGGAATTTTAGTAGTGGTTTCCGGATTTTCCGGTGCAGGAAAAGGCACAGTAATGAAACGCCTCATGGAGAAATATGATGGTTATGCATTATCTGTCTCCGCAACAACCAGAAAACCCCGTCCCGGTGAAGAGGACGGCAGAGAATATTTCTTCCGTACAAGGATGAATTTGAGAAGCTGATCGAAGAGGATGCATTGCTTGAATATGCCCAGTATGTGGAAAATTATTACGGCACTCCACGCTCTTATGTCGAAGAGCAGCTTCAGGCAGGCAGAAATGTAATCCTTGAGATCGAAATCCAGGGCGCAATGAAGATCAAAGAGAAAATACCGGAAGCACTTCTGGTGTTTGTAACTCCGCCGACTGTGGAGGAACTGGAACGCCGTCTCACAGGCAGAGGAACAGAAACCGCACAGGTGATCGCAGACAGACTTGCAAGAGCTGGTGAAGAGGCAGAAGGTATGGGACAATATGACTATATTCTTGTCAACGATACTGTAGAGGAATGCGTAGACCATCTTCATCAGATTATTGTGAGTGAACATTCCAGAGTATCCAGAAATGCAGAATTTATCGCAGATATCCAGAAACAGACAAAAGCATTTCAGAAATGATAAACATGCGGCCCAGACCGCTTAAAAGAAAGGAGAAAATACATGATACATCCGTCTTATACAGAATTAATCGAAGCAATCAATACAAACAGTGAGGACGACGATACAACAATGTCCCTTAACAGCCGTTATTCCCTTGTACTTGCTGCAAGTAAACGTGCACGCCAGATCATTGCAGGTTCCAAACCAATGGTAGAGGGTGCGGAAGGCAAGAAACCTCTCTCAGTTGCGATCGACGAGCTCTACAAAGGAAAAGTAAAGATCCTTGCTCCGGAAGAAGAGGATGAAGAAGGAACAGAACAGACAGCTGAGGCACAGACAGAAGAATCAGCACAGGCTTCTGAAATCACAGAGACTGCTGAAACAGCAGAAGAAACAACTGAAGAGTAAGAACTGATGGTAACACAATAGATAAACAAAAGGATGTGTCTGAGAATTACAGAGGTATATTTTCAGGCACATTCTTATAGGAGAATTTATGAAATTATTATTCGTATCATTAGGCTGTGACAAGAACCTTGTAGATTCCGAAGAAATGCTTGGACTTCTTACAGGTAACGGGTTCGAGATCGTAGATGATGAAACTGAAGCAGAGGCCATTGTGGTGAACACCTGCTGCTTTATCAATGACGCAAAGGAAGAGAGCGTCAACACCATCCTTGAGATGGCAGAATACAAGAAAACCGGGAGCTGTAAAGTCCTGGTTGTCACAGGATGTATGGCACAGCGTTATAAGAATGAGATCATTGAGGAAGTACCGGAAGTAGATGCAGTACTTGGAACAACTTCCTACGGAGACATCCTTAAGGCAATCCGTGAAGCAATGGAAGGAAAACATTTCCAGGAATTTAAAGATATTGATTATCTTCCGGAAAAGCTTGGCAAACGTGTTCTCACAACAGGCGGACATTTCGGATACCTCAAGATAGCAGAAGGCTGTGATAAACACTGCACCTACTGTATCATCCCGAAACTTCGCGGTAAATTCCGAAGCGTTCCGATGGAACGTCTGGTAACACAGGCAAAGGAGATGGCAGAGGAAGGCGTAAAAGAGCTGATCCTTGTCGCACAGGAGACAACCGTATATGGAACTGATATATATGGAAAGAAATCTCTTCATATCCTCCTGAAAGAGTTATGCAAGATCAAAGGAATCCGCTGGATCCGCGTGCTTTACTGCTATCCGGAGGAAATTTATGATGAACTGATCCAGACCATGAAAGAGGAGAAGAAGATCTGCCATTATCTGGATCTTCCGATCCAGCATGCAAGTGACCGTATCTTAAAGAGAATGGGAAGAAGGACAACACAGCAGAACTGGTGGAGATTGTAAATAAGCTTCGCCGGGAGATTCCTGACATCGTGCTCCGTACCACTCTGATCTCCGGATTCCCCGGGGAAACACAGGAAGACCACGAAGACTGATGAGCTTTGTGGATGAGATGGAATTTGACCGTCTGGGAGTATTTACTTACTCACCGGAAGAAGATACACCTGCAGCAACGATGCCTGATCAGGTTGCGGAAGAAGTCAAAGAGGCCAGACGTGACGAGATCATGGAGCTTCAGCAGGAGATTTCCTATGATAAGGGAACTGACCGTATCGGACAGGAACTTCTCGTGATGATCGAGGGAAAAGTTGCAGATGAGAGCGCATACATTGGCAGAACTTACGGAGATGCACCAAAGGTCGACGGTTATATTTTTGTGCAGACAGGAGAACTTCTGATGACAGGAGATTTTGCAAAGGTACGTGTGACCGGTGCACTGGAATATGATTTGATAGGAGAGTTGGCAGATGAATACACCGAATAAACTTACAGTAGCCAGAATGATCCTGGTTCCGTTTCTTGTACTGTTTATGCTTACAGACTTGGGCGGTGAGGCAAACCGCTATATAGCACTTGCTATTTTTGTTGTTGCAAGTGTGACCGACTGGTTTGACGGAAAGCTTGCCAGAAAATACAATCTGGTGACAAACTTTGGAAAATTCATGGATCCTCTTGCAGACAAGCTGCTTGTGTGTTCTGCAATGATCTGCTTTATTGAACTGGAAAAACTTCCGGCATGGTTTGTTATCATTATCATAGGAAGAGAATTTATTATCAGCGGATTCCGTCTGATCGCAGCCGAGAACGGTGTTGTGATCGCGGCAAACTACTGGGGCAAATTCAAGACGGTTTCCCAGATGATCATGATCATTTTACTGCTGATCGATCTGGGCGGAGTGTTTGATATTCTGGAACAGATATTTATCTGGCTTTCTCTGGCACTTACCGTTATTTCCCTGATCACATATATCTGGCAGAACAGAAGTGTTCTGTCCATGCAGGATTAGAAAGAAGGCTTTAATATGGCTTCAGAAAAGGAAGCATCAGAAGAATCAGCATTAGAGGAAACAGCATTAGAAGAAACAGTTGTAGGACTCCTGAAAAAAAAGAAAATGACACTGTCTCTTGCCGAGTCCTGTACAGGCGGTGCGGTAGCAGCGGACATCGTAAATGTGCCGGGAGCTTCTGAGGTATTTATGTGCGGCTATGTCACATATACAAACCGCGCCAAAAGAAAATGTCTTGGAGTAAAGAAGAGCACACTGAAGAAAGAAGGTGCTGTCTCAGCCAAATGTGCCGGACAGATGGCAAAAGGCGGTGCGAAAGCAGCCAAAACCGATGTCTGTCTCTCTGTGACAGGACTTGCAGGTCCGGGCGGTGGAACAGAGGAAACACCGGTGGGAACTGTATTTATGGGATGTTACTGTGCAGGAAAGACAACTGTGAGGGAATTTCACTTTGAGGGCGACAGAAAAAGTATCAGAGACCAGGCAGTTGAACAGGCACTGACATTTATCTGCGACAGGCTGCGCAAATATGACAGATAATAATTGGTGACAAGTTACATTACTGAACATAAGAGTACATTTCGGAAAGTTGATGAAATGTACTCTTTTTGTTATCATGGCAATTCATATTAACCGAATCAGGTAAGTTTTCTGCGGAGTCTGCGAAAAGCAATAAGCAGTGAGTGGGGACTTGGTCACCGCATCATTTTCATAAGGTTCACCACTTTATCAAGTTTTTGTGTCTCTGCGGGAGATTTCCCCATCTTCAGCACTTCAATGATCGCAGAAATCTCATCAGCATTAAATTTCAGACCGCCTTTTTTCCCCTGAGCAGCTGCACTCATCAGGAAAGGCAGCATCTCATTTGCACCCTTTGAACTTCCCTGGGAAGCCAGATTCTGAAGCATATCAAGCTTGGAACGATCCATACCTGCAAGCTTCGGGTTGTTGCGCCAGTCATCATTCATGGGAATCCTCCTTCTCACCATCTGCAGGCTGATTCATGAGCTGCAGCATCTGAACCATAGCCATCATATTTACCATCTGATCTAATTTATCCCTGCTGGGACCATAACAGAAGCTGCGGATATCATTGACGATATCCACCGGATTCTGGGCCGCATGCTCATGGCACACAGATCGCTGCCGGAACTTCTTTTGCTAAAAACAGAAACCGTATTGATAAATTCAACCGCTTTTTCATAGACTGAGAAAATCTGCTGTCCTTTTGGCGGAAGATAAGGAATGGCGGCTTTTATCATCTGTCCGCGGTCAGAACTGACCATCTGATCCAGTAAAGTCTGTGAAATCTGCTCTTCATTCATAATATCTGCTTCCATTTTATGTTTTTTATTAACAGAATATGACGGGGAGAAGGATTCTGACATATAATAAAGTAGAATTTAAATAACTGTGAGACTGCTTTACTGCGCGCTGCCTCAAATTTTATGGAATTGCTGCAGGTATCATGCGTTTGCAGTTGCAAAAATGGAGAATCAGATATGGGATCAGAGTCAAGAAGAAAAGAAAGAAATGCTTATTATAGATGGAAATGCTTTTTATGAGATAGATCTGGAGTGTGTGAAAAAGAAAAAACAATGTGCTCAGACAGTGCACCCGGAAAAGAAAACAGACAGGATCAATTCCCAGAATATGAAAGATAAGGATAATATCAGGCAGCATGAATAATAAGGACGAAATTATAATCCTGTAAAATATAAAGAGGCAGAGGGAAAGATCCCCCTGCCAACAGAAAATGATTGTCAGCAGCCACATCCACAGCCATTGTTTCCACATAACAGAAGCAGCACGATAATAATCCAGCAGTTGTCACCGTTGCCACATCCGCCGCAGCCATTGCTGCATCCGCAGTTATTGTTTCCGCACAGGCACAGAAGATGATGATCCAGAGGATATTACAGCAGGAATTATTTCCGCCTGAAAGTCCCCATCCACTGTTACATCCACATCCGTTATTACATCCGCAGCCATTGTCGCATCCGCATCCGCTGTTATTAGCGCAGCCACATCCGCATCCTCCTCTGTCCTCACATCCGCAATTTGTAGCAGCTAAGTCGCTCATATTAAATCCTCCGTTTTTTTTCTTTACAATCCTATCATATGTGGAACCGCAAAAAGTGTTACAGTTTCATCATTGTTCATTATGTTCACAGTAACCAATAACCAATAACCTTAAGTTCGATGCGAATTGTTGCTTTTCACAAGTTGACAATAATATATGAATCCGATATAATATACCACGTAACAAATCTGTAATGATTGAGAAAGAAATGCAACAATAACCCAATTAAAACGTAAAACAATACGTATAAAAAGAGAGGAAACGGAGAATAAGAATGAAGAAACATGGGAAACTATTGTTAAAGTATCTGCTCCTTTTTGTGATGACCGTTTTTGTAATGGGCTGTTTTAGTGTATCCGCGGCAACAAAAACAGGATTTGTCACTCAGAAAGGGAAAACCTATTACATAAACAAAGACGGTTCCAAACAGAAAGGCTGGCTGGAACTTAAGGGTAAGAAATATTACTTTGATAAGAAAACAGGAGTTCAGGTAAAAGGCTGGGTAAAAGACTCCAGCGGACAGGCGATCCGATACTTTACCAGAGGAGCCGGATATATGGTGACAGGATTTATCACTGATTCCAATGGAAATACCCGTCATTTTGATGAGACAACAGGCCTGATGACAAGAGGCTGGCTCACAGATACAGATGAATATAAATATTATTTTTACAGCGGTTCCGGCGTTATGGCCAAAGGCTGGGTGGAGAACAAAAAAGAACAGAAACGCTATTTCAGTCAGGCCAATGGACGTATGTGTACAGGCTGGGTGAAGAGCAGTGCCGGAAATTACAGATACTTTAAGCCGTCAAATGGAATAATGTATACAGGTCTGGAGAAAATTGACTCAGACTATTACTATTTTTCAAAATCAACCGGTGTCCGTTATCAGAAAGGTTTCGGAACCGTAGGAAGTAAGAAATATTATTTCAACCCTTCAGATGGTAAGGCGAAGACAGGCTGGCTTGAGCTTGATGGAAAGAAATATTATTTTGATACATCAGGAGTGATGCTGGCAAATACCATCGCTTCCATTGACGGAACTACATACAGGTTTGATTCTGACGGTGCTGCAACAAAGACTTCCGATAATGATTACACAGTAGAGGGCAAATATGTCAAGGTCTTTGATGCGAAGAATAATAAATACTACTATATGGAAGAAGAGTTCCTGGAACATCCGGGAATTGCAGACGGAAAGGTGTCAGATCTGGATCTTCTGGCAGCAGTGTGTGATGCAGAAGCAGGAGATCAGGGAGTCGTGGGAATGGAGGCAGTTGCGCTTTGCGTATTAAACTGTACCATTGACCAGTATAAAGAATTTCCGTCACAGATCCGTTATGTGGTATATCAGGGAAAACCTACCCAGTATGCGGTTGTCACAGACGGAGCACTTCTTAAAAGACTGAAAGGCCAGTTTGAGGACAGGACCAATGCCTATGCGGCAGCAAAGGCAGCCATGGAAGTGTTCGGTAACTATGTGAATCATGGCACAAAGAGAACACTCCCGGGATTTAAGACAAAGGATTTCAATTACAAATTCTTTATGACTCCGGCAGCATTTAAGGCACAGAACCTTAATTTCAGCAAGCTGGAATATGAACAGTACAAAGGACATGTATTCTTTGTGGACTGGATTTCAGGGTGAGTACATTAATGCTTTAAGTTGGTGAAATATGAAGAGGATTGCTATAAATTCCTTGACAAATAAATTTTGTATTTGTATACTTGCAGATATATGATATAAAAAAGCACAGATGGGAAAGAGTAACATAGGGAAAACAGACAGAGAGTTGCCGGCAGGTGAGAGGCGCGTGGGGAACTTATGTGAATACCTCCCGGAGCTCTGCACCGAACACCTCAGAGATATTGTAAGGTAAGTAGCTGCAGCGGAGTGGCATCCGTTAACATGCTTAAGTAACAGAGAGAACCGTTGTTTATCATAACAATGGCATGGTTTGTTACTTATTGAGGCAGAGAATGCGAGTTTTCTGCGAATTTAGGTGGTATCGCGGGACCCGGTTCTCGTCCTAAAGGGACAGGAACCGGGTTGTTTTATTTTATTACGAGGAGGAAACAAACAATGACAGTTTGGGACGAGCTGAAAGCCCGTGGTCTGATTGCTCAGGTAACAGACGAAGAAGAGATCAAAGAAATGGTAAATAATGGAAAAGCCACATTTTACATTGGCTTTGACCCTACCGCAGACAGCCTTCATGTGGGACATTTCATGGCGCTCTGCCTGATGAAACGTCTGCAGATGGCGGGAAATAAACCAATCGCATTATTAGGCGGCGGAACCGGTATGATCGGTGACCCGTCCGGAAGATCTGATATGCGTCAGATGATGACAGTGGAGACCATTCAGCACAACATCGACTGCTTCAAGAAACAGATGGAGCGTTTTATCGACTTCTCAGACGGTAAGGCATTAATGGTAAACAATGCAGACTGGCTGATGAACTTAAATTATGTAGAAGTACTTCGTGATGTTGGACCACATTTCTCTGTAAACCGTATGCTCTCTCACGAGTGCTACAAACAGCGTATGGAACGTGGACTTACATTCCTTGAGTTCAACTATATGATCATGCAGAGCTACGACTTCTACATGCTGTATCAGAAATACGGCTGCACCATGCAGTTCGGCGGTGATGACCAGTGGGCAAATATGCTTGGCGGTACAGAGCTGATCCGTCGTAAACTTGGAAAAGACGCTTACGCCATGACGATCACACTTCTTCTGACTCCGAAGGTAAGAAGATGGGTAAAACACAGTCCGGTGCTGTATGGCTTGACCCGGAGAAGACTTCTCCTTTCGATTTCTATCAGTACTGGAGAAACGTGGATGATGCAGATGTTATCAAATGTATGCGTCTCCTTACCTTCCTTCCGTTAGAAGAGATCGATGAGATGGCGAAATGGGAAGGAAGCCAGTTGAATAAAGCAAAAGAAATCCTTGCATACGAGCTGACAAATCTGGTTCATGGCGAAGAGGAAGCAAAGAAAGCGCAGGAAGGCGCAAGAGCACTTTTTGCAGGCGGCGCTGATACAGCACACATGCCGACAACTGAGCTTGCAGACGAAGACTTCTCAGAAGAAGGAACAATCGACCTGATCTCCATGCTTGTAAAAGCAGGAATGGTTCCAACACGTTCCGAGGGACGTCGTGCCATTGAACAGGGCGGTGTTTCCATTGACGGTGAGAAGATCACAGATGTGAAATACACAGTTGCCAAAGATGCACTTACAGGTGAAGGTGTAGTGCTGAAAAAAGGCAAAAAGAAATTCAATAAAGTTCTGGCAAAATAAAAAATTCATTATAGAAATATCGGCGGATACTGCTGAACCGGTGCCGCCGATTTCAGGAGGAAAAGATTATGAAGAAATACGGAGTAAACGAACTTCGTCAGATGTTCCTCGACTTCATGGAGAGCAAAGGACATCTGGTAATGAAAAGCTTTTCCCTGGTACCACAGGGAGATAAGAGTCTTCTGCTGATCAACGCAGGTATGGCTCCGCTGAAACCATATTTTACAGGTGCTGAAATCCCGCCAAGAACAAGAGTAAGTACCTGCCAGAAATGTATCCGTACAGGTGATATCGAGAATGTAGGTAAAACTGCACGTCACGGTACATTCTTTGAGATGCTTGGTAACTTCTCCTTTGGTGACTATTTCAAGAAAGAAGCCATCCACTGGTCCTGGGAATTCCTCACAGAGGTAGTAGGATTGGATGCAAACCGTCTGTATCCTTCCGTATATCTGGAAGATGACGAAGCCTTTGACATCTGGAACAAAGAAATCGGAATCCCTGCTGACAGAATTTTCCGTTTTGGTAAAGAAGATAACTTCTGGGAGCATGGTGCAGGCCCCTGTGGTCCATGTTCAGAAATCTACTATGACCGTGGAGAGAAATACGGTTGCGGGAAACCTGGCTGTACAGTAGGCTGTGACTGCGACCGTTACATGGAAGTATGGAACAACGTATTTACCCAGTTTGAGAACGATGGTAACGGAAATTATACAACACTGAAACAGAAGAACATTGATACAGGTATGGGTCTGGAACGTCTGGCAGTTGTTGTGCAGGACGTAGATTCCATCTTCGATGTAGATACTATCTGCGCACTGCGTAACCTGGTATGTAAGATCTCCGGAAAAGAATACGAGAAGAATTATAATGATGACGTATCCATCCGTCTGATCACAGACCATATCCGTTCTGCAACATTTATGATCTCCGACGGTATCATGCCTACAAACGAAGGCCGCGGTTATGTACTCCGCCGTCTGATCCGTCGTGCAGCACGTCACGGACGTCTTCTTGGAATCGAAGGCACCTTCCTTGCAAAATTAAGTGAAGAAGTGATCAATGGTTCCAAAGCAGGATATCCGGAGCTGGAAGAGAAGAAAGAATTTATCTTTAAAGTTCTCACAAATGAAGAAAACCAGTTCAACAAGACCATTGACCAGGGTCTTCGTATCCTTGGAGAGATGGAAGATGAGATGAAAGCAGCAGGAGAGAAAACACTTTCCGGCGAAAATGCATTCAAATTATATGATACTTACGGATTCCCGATGGATCTTACAAAAGAGATCCTTGAGGAAAAAGGATATGATATTGACGAGGCAGGCTTCCAGAAATGTATGGAAGAGCAGAGAAACAAAGCACGTTCTGCACGTGAAGTGACAAACTATATGGGTGCTGACGCAACTGTATATGATGATATTGATGTAAATGTTACAACAGAATTCGTAGGATACGATCATCTTACCTTTGATTCCAAAGTAACAGTCCTTACAACAGAGACAGAGATCGTAAACTCCCTGATGGAAGGACAGAAAGGAACTGTCTTTACAGAGCAGACTCCATTCTACGCAACTATGGGTGGACAGGTCGGAGATACAGGTGTGATCGAAACTGCAAACGGTAAGTTCGTAGTAGAAGACACTATCAAGCTTCGCGGCGGCAAATTTGGCCATGTAGGTCATATGGAATCCGGTATGATCTCCACAGGCGAAACTGTTTCCCTGAAAGTGGATGAAGCTGCAAGAAGAGACACTGAGAAGAACCACAGTGCAACACATCTTCTTCAGAAAGCATTAAAGACAGTTCTTGGAAGTCATGTAGAACAGAAGGGTTCTCTGGTAACACCGGACAGACTTCGTTTCGACTTTGCTCATTTCCAGGCTATGACAGCTGATGAGATCGCAAAGGTAGAAGCGCTTGTTAATAAAGAAATCCAGCTGGTCTTGAAGTCCGTACAGATGTTATGGATGTGGAAGAGGCTAAGAAATCCGGAGCAATGGCTCTGTTCGGAGAGAAATATGATCAGAAGGTACGTGTGGTATCCATGGGCGACTTCTCCAAGGAACTCTGCGGTGGTACTCATGTGGCAAACACAGGCAACATCATGCTGTTCAAGATTGTTTCCGAATCCGGTATTGCAGCAGGTGTGCGCCGTATCGAAGCTCTGACAGGAAATGGTGTTCTGGAATACTATAAGAAACAGGAAGAACTGCTTCATGAAGCTGCAAAAGCCCTGAAAGCAAATCCTGTAGAGATCGTAGAGAAGATCGGACATCTTCAGGGAGAAGTAAAGGCACTCTCCAGTGAGAACGAATCCTTAAAGAGCAAACTGGCTCAGGGAGCTCTGGGAGATGTTATGGATAAAGTAGTAGAAGTCAAAGGTGTGAAACTTCTTGCTGCAAAAGTAGACGGAGTGGATATGAACGGACTTCGTGACCTTGGTGACCAGCTGAAAGGCAAACTTGGTGAAGGTGTTGTCCTTCTGGCAGCAGTAAACGGTGAGAAAGTAAACCTTCTTGCAATGGCTACTGATGCAGCACAGAAAGCAGGCGCTCACGCAGGTAACCTGATCAAAGCAGTGGCAGCTATCGTAGGCGGTGGCGGCGGCGGACGTCCGAACATGGCTCAGGCCGGCGGAAAGAACCCTGCTAAAGCTCAGGAAGCCGTAGATGCAGCAGCAGGAATCCTTGAAGGTCAGATAAAGTAAAAATTGTTACTGCTCACTTTGTGACCAGCAACACGCTTCGCGATGCACAGAATTATGCTAATCGCATAAATTCGCGCGGTATGTCTCGGGATTTTGGCATATACATGCCAAAACACCTCGCGGGATAGTGGCGTGTGAATAGTAACTAAAAAAATCTGCAAAATTTAACCAAAAAAATGTTGAACGAACCCACAGGCAATGATATATAATATCACTTGTGCAAGAAAAAATACCCAGACAGTTGTATTTTAGCACAATCTACAACTGGAGGGAGGTTAGGTGTGAGTCTATGTCAAACGTAATCGTAAAAGAGAACGAGACTTTAGATAGCGCTCTTCGCAGATTCAAGAGAAGCTGTGCAAAAGCAGGAATCCAGCAGGAAATCCGCAAAAGAGAGCATTACGAGAAACCAAGCGTTCGTCGTAAAAAGAAATCTGAAGCCGCAAGAAAACGTAAATATAATTAATTGTGCGCAAAAATCCCTGGCAGTTCTGTCAGGGATTTTATCATAATTTGGACAATAATCAGGGGAAGGAAGTAATCTTGAAGGCAGAAAATAACAAAATACTTAAAGAAAAGAAAAACTGGATCCTTTTACTGTTTAAAAAACTGGCAAAGCTGATTTTCAACAGAATCTTTTATGTTGCGGTTGCAATGCTTGTCCAGCTCGGATGGATCTTAATGATGGTACTGCGTCTGGCCGCTTATTCCAGATATATTGATATCGGATTGAGGCTGATAGGTATTGTGCTGGTATTATGGATCCTGAATAAGGAAATAAATCCTTCCTACAAACTGGCCTGGACAATGCTGATCCTGATCCTGCCAATTCTTGGAGTGGTATTATATTTTGTATTTGGACGTTCCAGGATCGCTGCGATCATGCAGCAGCATTTTGAACAGAGGATTGAGGAGAGTAGGGAGTATCTGCGGGATCGGCCGCAGACGAGGCAGAAGCTGGAGGCTCTGGATCCCTCGGCTTCAAATCAGTCCAGATATATTTCGGATGTTTCCAGATTTCCGGTCCATGAGAACACAACTGCAGAGTATTTTCAGGTAGGAGATGATATGTTCCCGGTGCTTGTGAGGAACTGAAACAGGCGAAGAAATATATTTTTATTGAATATTTCATTATCAATGATGGGGTGATGTGGCAGACAATCCTGAATATTCTGGAAAAGAAAGCTGCGGAGGGTGTGGATGTGCGCCTGATCTATGACGGATTTGGCTGTCTTACAACACTTCCCCATAAATATTATGAAGAGCTTCAGAAAAAAGGAATCAAATGTCAGGTATTTAATCCTTTCCGTCCCATTTTGAATATTATCCAGAATAACCGGGATCACAGGAAGCTTTGTATCATTGACGGATGGGTTGGATTTACGGGAGGCATCAATCTTGCAGATGAATATATCAACCAGAAAGAGCGTTTCGGACACTGGAAGGATACCGCTGTTATGCTCAAGGGAGAAGCTGTCTGGAATATGACGGTAATGTTTCTCCATATGTGGGCAGTGATCGGCAGATCTGAAGAGAGTGTCGATTATGAAGCCTATTTTCCCCACAGATATCATGAGGAAGAATTTGAGAGTGACGGATTTGTCCAGCCGTTCTGTGATACACCTCTGGATGAGGAGGTTGTCGGTGAAGATGTATATCTGAACATTATCAACAAGGCAAAAAAATATGTATATATCTGTACTCCTTATCTGATCATAGACAATGAGATGATGACTGCCCTCTGTCTGGCAGCCAAAAGCGGGGTGGATGTGCGTATTATGACGCCGGGAATCCCTGACAAGAAGCTGGTATTTATCCTTACCCAGTCCTATTACAGGCAGCTTCTGGAAGCCGGTGTAAAGATTTATGAATATCAGCCCGGTTTCCTTCACGCAAAATCCTTTGTGAGTGATGATGAGATCGGAGTTGTGGGAACCATCAACCTGGACTATCGAAGTCTTTATCTTCATTTTGAGGATGGTGTATGGATCTACAGAAACAGAGTAATACAGGATATCAAAGATGATTTTATCCAGACTATGGAATATTGCAGGCAGATAGAACCGGAATTCTGCCTGAACAGAAATATAGGGCTGCGTATCATGCAGAATATTTTCCGCGCATTTGCGCCGCTGATGTAAAATGAGCACTGAAAATCGTATTTTTATGGTTTTCAGTGCTTTTTATCTGATTATGATCAGGTATCGAATCGGATTGCGAATATCTGCCTGATTGTCCTGTGCTCCGTATAGATTGGATCCTATGCGGTATTTTACAGTATCTACGCATTATTTTATTGGATTGCTATATAATGAATAAAGACAGTAGTCTCAGTGTGCCGGCAATCAGCCTGCCGGTACATTGATCGGAGAGAGAATATGCGAAAAAAATGGATCTCCATAATATGCGCTATACTTATCATGGTCTGCACCATCACCGCACCTGTATATGCCGCCGGAATCTTTTTGCCCGAGGAAAGCAATACCAGACAGGCAGAATCCACAGATCTTATTGAAGCACCATCAGGAATCTTAATGGAAGCGCAGACAGGAACAGTCGTTTATCAGAAGGATGCGGATACCAGACGAAGCCCTGCCAGTATCACGAAGATCATGACTCTGATCCTGATCTTTGATGCTCTGGATAAAGGCAGCCTGAAAATGGACGACACAGTCACAACCAGTGCCCATGCGAAGTCAATGGGCGGTTCTCAGGTGTTTCTGGAGGAGGGGGAAATCCAGACAGTGGAAACCCTGATTAAATGCATTGTGATCGCATCAGGAAACGATGCCAGTGTAGCAATGGCAGAGCATATCTGTGGCAGTGAACAGGAATTTGTCCGCCACATGAATGAACGGGCAGAAGGACTTGGGATGAAAAATACTCATTTTGAAGACTGCTGTGGTCTGACAGAATCTCCCGATCATTACACAACAGCCAGGGACATTGCCATCATGAGCAGGGAACTGATCACAAAATATCCGAAAATTCTGGAATATTCTTCCATATGGATGGAAAATATCACCCATGTGACCAGGCAGGGGACAAAGGAATTCGGACTTACCAATACCAATAAACTGATCCGCAGCTATGAGGGCTGTGTCGGTCTGAAAACAGGAAGCACCAGCATTGCAAAATACTGTCTCAGTGCAGTCGCAAAAAGAAATGACATTACCCTGATCGCAGTAGTGATGGCAGCCCCGGACTATAAAGTGCGATTTAAAGATGCAGCCTCCATGCTGAATTATGGCTTTTCAAAATGCAGCCTGTACATAGATAAGAAAATGGAAGCTTTGCCGGAGATCCCGGTCAGAAATGGAAAGAAAAAGACGGTTTCTCTGGTTTATGAGGAACAGTTCCACTATCTGGACACCACAGGACAGAATATCGGAAATGTAAAAAGAAAGCTGAGGATCCACAGGGAAGTAAAGGCCCCGGTGAAAAAGAACACCTTGGCAGGGAGATGATCTATTCCATCGATGGGAAGGAACTGGGAAGAGTGAGGATCCTTTATGGGGAAAATGCAGGAAAAGCCACATATCTGGACTGCCTGAAAAAAGTTGTGACAAGACTGTAGATAAAAAATATTGGATAGTTTTATAATTTTGTCATTGTTCACACACCACTATCCCGCGAGGTGTTTTGGCATGAATATGCCAAAATCCCGAGACATACAAGCCAAAATTCCATTGCCGCAGGCAATCTGGAATGAATTTTGGCTAAGTTACTGAGAACAGAGTGAACAGTAACTTAATTTTTTGACAAAGGACAGCAATCCGATGTATAATAAAATCCAAATGGGTATTGAGGGAAATAAAAAACAAAAGGAAGGTACTATATTAATGAAAGAAATCCGTACAGAAGATGCCGTAGGGCACATTTTGTGCCATGACATCACACAGATTATCAAAGATGTAAAAAAAGGGGTGCTTTTTAAGAAAGGTCATATTGTCAGAGAAGAGGATATTCCTCTGTTACTCTCTGTAGGAAAAGAACATTTATATGTGTGGGAGAAGAAAGAAGGAATCCTTCATGAGAATGAAGCGCAGAGATCCTTTATAAGATCTGTGCCGGAGATTCGGACACCATGCATGGTTCTGATATAAAAGAGGGAAAAATCGAGCTGATCGCAGACATTGACGGAGTGCTTAAGATACGCAGAGAAGCTCTGCTGGCTGTCAATTCACTTGGAGAGATGATGATCGCATCCCGCCATGGAGATTTTCCTGTAAAGAAGGGCGACAAACTGGCAGGAACCAGAATTATCCCTCTGGTGATCGAGAAAGAGAAAATGGATCGTGCAGCAGAGGTGGCAGGCACAGAGCCGATCTTTTCCATTCTGCCATATAAGAAGAAAAAGGTGGGTATCGTAACAACAGGAAGTGAAGTGCAGAAAGGTCTGATCACTGACACCTTCACTCCTGTACTGAGAGATAAATTTGCAAAATTTCCATCAGAGGTCATCGGTCAGACAACCCCGGGTGATGATATGGAACAGATAACAGCCGATATCCTGAAATTTATCGAAGAGGGAGCCGATATGGTAGTCTGCAGCGGTGGAATGAGCGTAGATCCGGATGACAGAACTCCGGGTGCGATCAAAGCAACAGGAACCCGCATCGTATCCTACGGTGCACCCGTACTTCCGGGAGCTATGATGCTGGTTTCCTATTATGAGAAAGACGGCAGGCAGATACCGATCCTTGGGCTTCCGGGATGTGTTATGTATGCAAAGAATACCATCTTTGATCTGCTTCTGCCGAGACTGATGGCAGATGATGAGATCACATTATCAGAGATTAACCAACTTGGAGAGGGTGGACTCTGCCTGAACTGTGATGTCTGTACATTCCCGAACTGCGGATTCGGAAAATAATATCCCGCAGAATGCGTTGTCAGACACAAAGTGAACATAAAGGGAAAAGAAAACTTGCATGAAAAGATTTAAAACCGTACATTATACAATCCATTCTAACAAAATAAAGGATGCGAGAGGCATCAGATTTGCTGTGATCGCAGATCTTCATGCATGGAATTTGGCCCTGATAACAGAAAGCTTCTGGAGACGATCCACCGGTACAGACCGGATGGGATTCTCATTGCCGGTGATATGATCGTGAGAAATGATTCTGCTTCTTTAAAGATTGCATCATCTCTTCTGAGGAGCCTTGCTCAGCAGTATCCTGTTTATTATGCATTGGGAAACCATGAATATAAGCTGTACAGGACAGATCCTCAGGAGAACGGTATGGCAGCCCGATATCAGGAATATGAAAAGGAGCTGAAGACAGCCGGGATCCATATCCTGCATAATGAATCCTGCAGCCTGCAGGTGGGAAAAACCAGCCTTACTGTCTATGGCCTGGAAATACCTCTGATCTATTATAAAAAGCCATTTCTCCACAGCTTAAAGAGAGGAAATCAGGGAACTGATCGGAGAACCATCTTCCGATTCCCTGAATATTCTTCTGGCCCACAGTCCCAAATATGGAGATACCTATTTTGACTGGGGGGCAGATCTGATCCTGAGCGGGCATTATCATGGAGGGATTGTAAGAATTGGCAGGCACAATGGGCTGCTTTCCCCACAGCTTCATCCATTTCCGAAGTTCTGCTGCGGAGATTTCCACAGGAAGGAACAGCATATGCTGGTAAGCGCAGGAGCAGGGGAACACACCATACCTGTAAGGATCCATAATCCCAGGGAATTGCTGATGGTGGATCTGAAACCGAATGCCTGAGAATATTGTTACTGTCTGCTGACTGTATGGCAGCGAAATATTTACTTGAAAAGGAAAAGACTGTGCTATGGGAATTCCGGTAAAGCTGGAAGTATTTGAAGGTCCTCTGGATCTCTTACTGCACCTTATCGAAAAAAATAAAATAGATATCTATGATATCCCCATCGTGGAGATCACAGATCAGTATATGGAATACATCCATGCCATGGAGCGGGAAGACCTTGGAATCATGAGCGAGTTCATGGTCATGGCAGCCACATTGCTGGATATCAAGTGTAAAATGCTTCTCCCGAAAGAAGTCAATGAGGAGGGAGAAGAGGAAGATCCAAGAGCGGAACTGGTGGAGAAACTTCTGGAATATAAGATGTATAAGTTTATGTCCTATGAGCTGAAGGATAAGATGGACGATGCGGCAAATGTATTCTTTAAAGAGCCCACTCTTCCCGATGAGGTACTGCAGTACAGAGAGCCTGTAGATCCAAAGGAACTTCTGGCAGGTCTCACACTGGAGAAGCTGAATGCAATCTACAAGTCCATCATCCGCAGGCAGGAAGACAAGGTCGATCCTATCCGAAGCAAATTCGGAACCATCGAGAAGGAAGAGGTCAGCCTGTCTGATAAGATGATAGAGATCAAAGATTTTGCCCGTACCCATCGGAAATTCAGTTTTCGAAATCTCCTGGAGAGTCAGTGCTCGAAAGTACAGGTGATCGTCACCTTTCTCTCCATACTGGAACTGATGAAAATGGGGCATATCCACGTGGAGCAGAATGGGCTGTTTGATGATATCTCTGTTGAAGTACAGACAGACCCGGATACATGGAAGAATCTTACAGAATTTGCGGAAGATGAACTGCAGAATACAGAGATCAATATGTAATAAAAGGAATGAGGAAGACTGAGTGAAGATTAAGGAGACAGAAGCTGCGATAGAAGCAATACTTTTTGCAATGGGCGGTTCCGTAGAACTGCCCCGGATCGCCAGAGCCATCGGTGTGGACGAGAAGACAACAGGAAGGATCATCCGCAATATGATGGACCGTTATCAGGAAGAGAACAGAGGCATCCAGATCATAGAGCTGGAGAATTCTTTCCAGATGTGTACAAAGAAAGAATATTATCAGTATCTGATCAATATTGCCCTGCATCCTCAGAAGCCGGCACTGTCAGATGTTATGCTGGAAACTTTATCCATCATTGCATACAAACAGCCGGTTACAAAGGCGGAGATCGAGAAGATCCGAGGGGTAAAATGTGACCATGCCATCAACAAGCTGGTAGAATACAGTCTGGTCAGGGAGCTGGGGCGTCTGGATGCCCCCGGACGTCCGATCCTGCTCGGGACCACGGAAGAGTTTCTGCGCTGCTTCGGCGTACAGGATCTGGAATCCCTGCCTGTCCCTGACCCTGTCCAGATAGAGGACTTTAAGGCAGAGGCAGAGGAAGAAATCCAGCTGAAAACTGGATGTGTAAGATAAAGGAGAAAAAAACTAATGCCAACCACATATGCGCATGATTTATTTGGAAAAGAAGTATATAAGAGACTGCCTTCAGATATGAAAGCCCTGATTCGCAGACATGGGGACTTGTACAGGATCGGTTTACATGGGCCGGATATCCTGTTCTACTATATGGTTTCAAAGAATCCTGTCACCCAGTTCGGGATTGAGATGCATCATGAGAAGGCAAGAGCCTTTTTTGAAGAAGGGATGCGGCAGGCCAGAAGAAATGATGATGAGGCACTTTTTGCATATCTTCTTGGATTTGGCTGTCATTATATTCTGGACTCCGCATGCCATCCCTATGTAAATAAGATGGCTGCAGAAGGCGTCATTCCTCACATTGTTCTGGAGAAGGAATTTGACCGTGTGCTTATGGAAGAGACAGGTAAAGATCCCGACCATTATTATCCGGCCTGCGGGATCATGCCGAAGATGGAATATGCCAGAGTGATCCACAGGGCCATTCCTCTGGTGAAAACCATGAACATTTATATTTCTGTCAGGATGATGAAAATTCTTACCAATTTCATGGTGTGTGATGACCATGGAAGAAAACGCAGGATTCTGGGGAAACTTCTGGGACTGGGCGGAAAGTCAATCGGCTCTGTCATTGAACATTTCATGACTGCCGAAGCAGTAGAGCAGGCAAAAGCTCCAATGCCTGAACTTGAGAACCTTTACAGAGCGGCGGTTCCTGAAGCTGTGGAATATCTGGGAGAGCTTTATACCTTAAGGGAGGGAGCTTATCATCTGAGCGAAAGATGGGACCGGACTTATAACGGGTAATGGGCATATCCCGATATTTTTCGGAACTGTGACAGTCATATTCCGGACATGCAGGCATAAATTATCTTATAGGGTGAAGCAGATATCCTGTAAACAACGAATCTGTGAATAACCGTAAATTATGAACAGTGATATTTATGGATTGCCAGCATGTGAGGTGGAGTATGAGAATGAAACATATTGCCGCTGTCATTGTTGTGACGGCGGTGTTATTGTTTACGCAGACATACACCTCCGCCCGGGGAGCGGAGTACAAAATACCTCAGACAGTAGACATGACACCTGTTGCAGAAGAACCGGCAGAACTGTACGCATTATCAGCAGTCCTCATGGACGGAGAGTCCGGCAGAGTACTCTATGAAAAGGACGGGGAGCGTCCTCTGGCAAATGCCAGCACAACCAAGGTGCTTACCTGTATTGTGGCACTGGAGAACTCTCCGGGGGATGATTATGTTCTGGTTTCTCAGAATGCGGCATCCCAGCCGGAAGTAAAGCTGGGACTTCAGAAAGGAGAACAATATTATCTGGAGGATCTTCTGTACTCACTGATGCTGAAAAGCCACAATGACACAGCAGTTGCCATTGCAGAACACTGTGGGGGAAGCGTGGAAGCTTTGCCAGAATGCTCAACCGGAAAGCAAAACAGATAGGATGTAAGGATACGTATTTTATCACACCCAATGGCCTGGATGCTGAGGATGAGAACGGAAAACATCACACAACAGCCAAAGATCTGGCACTGATCATGCGCTATGCTGTTAAAAACGAAACATTCCTGCACATTGCACAGACCAGAGACTATACATTCTCTGAGATCACAGGAAAGAGAACCTTTTCCGTACATAATGCCAACGCATTTCTTGACATGAGAGACGGAGTTCTTGCCGGAAAAACAGGCTATACTTCCCAGGCAGGCTACTGTTATGTATGTGCCTGGGAGAAAGAGGGCAAAACATTTATCGTCAGTCTCCTTGGCTGTGGGTGGCCCAACCACAAAACCTATAAATGGAGTGACACAGAGAAACTGCTGGACTTCGGAGATTACAACTATGAGTACGAAACCTACTGGAAAGAACCACAGACCGGAAAAATCCTGGTAACAGACGGTGTGGAAGATGGTCAGGATATAGGAACGAAAATCTATCTGAGGGGTAAATGCAGTGTAACCGCATATGACAGGGAAAAAGAAGTCCTTCTGAAAAAAGGGGAAACTGTAACCTGTAAAATAGAAATTCCACAGAAAGTCAGTGCACCGGTTCTTAAGGGGGAGAAGCTTGGCCGCATTGCCTATTACCTGGATGGAAAACTGATAGATTTTTATCCGGTCTATGCGGAGAAATCAGTGGAAAAAATCAGTTTTAAATGGTACACTGAAAAAGTATTTCATGATTTTTTTCATTAGATACGTTTATATGGGACTGCTATAAAAGAACCGTCATCAGAGTCTTGCCATAGAATCGTCTGTCGAATTCATAGAAAAAAACTATCAAACAGATGAAACAATTTAATGGTTTAAAGGGTTGCCATGCGAAAGCAACATTGATATAATAAATCTTAACAGTCGGCATTCATATATTGCCGTTCGTGAATAGTTTATGTCAGCCTGTGGCTGATCTGCAGTCTGCTGCAAGCTGACATAGGAAAGACAGAGGAAAAGAAATATGAGTCAGTTAGAAATACTCAGAGAGAGTCTTGGCCAGTGTGATGAGATCATTCTGGATGCACTTATCATGCGTAACAGGATTGTGGAGGACATTATGGCATATAAAGAAGCAACGGACTCCAGATTTTACAGCCTGAGCAGGAAGCGAAACAGAAAGAATGGCTGGAGAAGAGAATGGAAGGCAGACGCCATAAGGATGAGGTTTCCGATGTATTTGAATGCATCCGCACAAACAGTAAACGGATCCAGGCAAGAAAACTCTTCAACTACAACATCGTGCTGATCGGTTTCATGGGTACGGGAAAGTCCACAATTTCTGATTTCCTTAAGAATGTATTTGCCATGGATGTGGCAGAGATGGATCAAATCATTGCCCAGAGACAGGGAATGAGTATTTCCGATATCTTCGAGACATACGGCGAGCAGTATTTCCGTAATCTTGAGACAAATCTTCTCATCGAGATGCAGTCACGCAGTAATGTTGTAATCTCCTGCGGCGGCGGTACTCCAATGAGAGAGTGCAATGTAGTGGAGATGAAGAAGAATGGCCGTGTTGTTCTCCTCACAGCAGAACCGGAGACAATCCTTGACCGTGTCAAAGACAACCACGATCGTCCGCTGAT
>ENA-OQIO01000163-OQIO01000163.1-human-gut-metagenome-genome-assembly--contig:-NODE-163-length-33264-cov-3.602408_pt1 | contig 33264 bp, 55 predicted proteins | sample MGYA00242573_ERZ504737 | MGnify/ENA primary metagenome ERZ504737 (study PRJEB26092, sample SAMD00036203) | human gut metagenome | host: Homo sapiens | study: EMG produced TPA metagenomics assembly of...
CAAAATGCAACCTGCAAGCAGGTTTGCTGCTCCCTCGAGAGGCAAAGAGCCGCCTTTGAAAAGGCGCTCTCTGCACACTCCGCTAAACTATATTGCGTGACAAACCGTGACGATGGTGACAATGTTTTATGCCTATGCACGCTACTAAAATGTTTGTCACGGTCGTCACACATTGACACGCCTATTTCATAAGAGATAGTTTTCGTCCGTTATGCGTTCGACTTGCTTTGTAGTGAATGCCATAATCTTTAAGCAGTCGGTTTGCATTTATACTTAACCTCAATGAAAGAACATTTGGTTTAACATCTTCTCCGAGAATGTCACATAGTTCGGAAGCAGTACCTTCCCACACTTTACATTCCGACAAAAGAGTTGTAGCAATTTTTTCAAGTAACGGCTCAGGCGGCTCTTTCCACAATTCTGTTTCGGACTTTTCAAAATTCCAAATTAGTTTTTCGGCATCTCTCACAAGATGAATTTTCATATCTTGTTGATCCCTACCGGCAACATCAAGTGTGGCATTATTAGAAGTTCGTTTTTCTTTGCTCAGAACGAACGCTCCGTCGGCGGCTCCCATCAATCCGTTTGTTCCTGAGATCATATCGAAAATATCTTCCGCTTTTTGCTTGCGAGTATGGTGAACAATGAGCATTGTAACATTGTAGCTGTCCGCCAATGATTTTAGCCTTGCTACAATATCATAGTCACTTGCATAGCTGTAATCGCTCCGCCGGCTTCACGAACACGCTTTAATGTGTCGATAATGATCAAGCCTGTATCTGAATGTTCTTCCATAAAGCCTTTAATTTGTTCGTCCAAGCCTTCGTTCAATGTTTTGCATTGCGTGGCAAAATACAGATTATCTGTTTCCTCAACTCCAAACATTTGAAACAATCGCTTTTGCAAGCGGGGATAGTCATCTTCAAGTGCAAAGTAAAGCACGGTTGATTTTCGCACTTTGTAACCCCATAACGGTGTGCCTGTGCTTATGTGATAAGCAAGCTGTGCCATCATAAAACTTTTACCCACCTTTGGAGAGCCTGCAAAAATATAAGTACCCCTTTGTAGCAAACCGTATCATACAACTCGCTCATCGAAACTGTTTTGAGATATGACGAACTCATTTGCTTTGAAAATTCTTTTTGCATTTCCTCAAGATAATCATCTAGCTCTTGCCATCCTCATTAAAATCGGTTATACTATCATTACATACATTTGGTGACTGCTCCGTATCTGCGCCAACAGATATAATCGGAGTGGTCATTTTTTTATTTTCCATTGTTACCATCTCCTTTCAATCCGTTCATTGTGGTAGCGATAAGGTCAATAGTATCAAGAAGTTCCGGCTCAATGCTCTCACCAACATCAGTTCGTTGCAATTCATTAAGGATGAATTCCATTTGAGTTTTAAGAGCCTTGTAAACTCTCGGACTCGGTTGAACTACCACCTCACGCTCCATACATTTGCGATAGCAATATTCCTGCTTGGGTAATCCCGAAAGAGCAATTGCTCTGTTCAGCTCTTTTTGTTCTTCGGGAGATACTCTGAAAGCTACGGTAATACTGCGAAAACGATTATACTTATCAACATTTTTGGCTGACATAATATCACACTCCTTTATTCATAAAATTAAGTTTTATTGCCATTTCTTTTTGCTTTGACGGGAACAGATGCGCATAGCGATAAGTAATTTCTATACTCTCGTGTCCCACTCGGTCTGCAATGGCGACTGCCGAAAATCCCATATCAATTAAAAGGCTGATATGACTGTGCCTTAAATCGTGAATACGAATACGCTTTACACCTGCGGCTTTTGAACCTCTGTCCATTTCGTGATGAAGATAGCTTTTCGTTATGTTAAAAATGCGGTCTTTCCTTTTCAGCCCGTACTGCATATTGAAAAACTCCTGCATTTCAGTACAAAGAAAATCCGGCATTTGCACCGTTCGGTTACTTTTCTTTGTTTTCGGTGAAGTAATCATATCTTCACCTTTTATTCGCTGATATGTTTTGCTGATTTTTACCGTTCCTTTTTCAAAATCAAAATCAGCAGGGGTAAGAGCAAGCAATTCTCCTTCACGGATACCTGTCCAATAAAGCATTTGAAAAGCATAGTAAGAAATCGGTTTATCCATCATTACTTCGGAGACTTTTGATATTCTTCCTTTGTCCAAAACAGCATTTCCTTGCGTTCTTCACTACCCATATTTCCGGCTTTTGCGGCGGGATTGCTACGCAAGTCATAAAATCTTACCGCATAATTAAATATGGCGGAAAGTTGATTGTGCAGCGTTTTCAGGTAGGATGATGAATAGGCTTATTCTCCTCATTACGATATGCAAGCATTTCATTTTGCCACGCTCGTACATCTTTGGTTGTAATCTCATTGATTTTGTAATTTTCAAAATACGGCAGAATTTTCTGCTGAATAATATTTTCTTTTGTTTGCCAAGTGCTTTCCTTTAATCGTGGCTTTTGCTCTCGGCAATAAATTTCAACAAAGGCAGAAAAGGGCATATCCAAATCTCCCGAGTTTTGTTGTCGGAAAGTATGTTCCCACTCCTGCGCCTCTCGTTTGGTATCAAATCCTCGCTTACACTTTGGCTTGCGTTCGCCTTTCCAATTTGTGTATTGAGTCATCACATACCAAGTTCCGTTATCTTTGTTTTTGTAAGCCGGCATTATACTTCTCTCCTTTCTGCTCCGTAAACTCTTTCATTAAAATACTGTCGGCTGATGCGTCCTGCAACTGTGATATATCCTTTTGCACTCAACTCATCATTGAGCTGTTTTATAACCTTATATGCATAAGATTTCGATACATCCAATTCTTCTGCAACCTCATCGGCTCTGATAAAAGACTTTTCTGTCATAAAAAACACCTCCTTTATAATTATTTTGGTTATTTATTGTCGGATACTTTCTGACCGCATTCCGATTTGCCCGAGCGGATATACCATTACCGTGATATATGACGGATATTCAGTTTTGCAAACAACTTAACGCTATTTGCTTAACGATTATACTAAACATATTCCGTTATGTCAAGTGGTTTTCACAAAAATATTAAACTTTTTTGTTTTGTGTTGCTTGACATATACTAAACATATATGATATACTGATTGCACATTACATAAGTAAGGAGTGCAATTTTATGGCAATCGGAGAGAGAATAAGATTCTTTCGTAATCTTTGCGGAATGACACAGAAATATTTAGGACAGGTAGTCGGATTTCCTGAAAAGACCGCTGACATTCGTATGGCACAGTATGAATCCGGCTCAAGAACACCAAAAATAGATTTAACAAATAAACTTGCAGAGGTTTTCGATATATCTCCGCAGGCTCTTTCTGTTCCCGACATCGACAGCTACATAGGTTTAATGCACACCTTGTTTACATTAGAGGACAGATATGGATTGACAATAGTAAAGACTGAAAACGGTGTTTCAATGTATGCAGACCCTAGCAAGGGAAAGGACGCTGCCGAGCTTTCGGAAATGCTTAATGCGTGGGCTGAACAATCCGAGAAATATCATAACGGCGACATTAACCGTGACGAATATGATAAGTGGCGCTACAATTATCCGAAGTATGATGAAACTTTCGGCTTTGTGAAAGTGCCGTCACAGCAGCTCAGCGATGCTATGGTAGAAGCGTTTAAGGATAAATTAAAATAATGCAGACGACAAAAACCCCGTACTGACTTTAATCCGTCAGTACGGGGTTTAATGTTAATATGGTGTTTTTGCGAGCCACAAGATATTACTTTTTACTCACAAACCACTCGATACACACAATAAAGTGTGCCGAGCAGAATCTTATCAAAATCTTATCAACGGGCTCTTTGAAAACCTTGAAACCCTTGATATTACTGGGTTTTCAGACTTTTTCGATTTATTCCCACTCGACTGTGCCGGGGGGTTTGGAGGTGATATCATAAACCACACGATTTATATGTTCTACCTCATTTGTAATACGATTTGAAACCTTAGCAAGGATATCGTAAGGGATTTTCGCCCAATCGGCGGTCATAAAATCATCGGTCGTTACAGCACGGATTGCAACAAGGTGATCATAAGTTCTGTGGTCGCCCATAACGCCGACAGTTTTAACGCAAGGAAGAACGCAGAAGAACTGAGCAAGATTTTTCTCATATCCGTTCTTTGCCATTTCATCTCTAAGAACCCAATCGGCATCTTGAAGCACTTTAATCTTATCGGCAGTAATTTCTCCGATATTCTTACACCGAGGCCCGGACCGGGGAACGGCTGTCTCCATACAAGTTCCTTAGGAATGCCAAGCTTTTCGCCTACTGCACGAACCTCATCCTTAAATAAATCTGCAAGTGGCTCAATAATACCGAGAAATTCAACATCATCCGGTGTATTTACCCTATTATGATGAGTTTGATAACATCGGCATCGCCTTTACCTGATTCGATACAGTCGGGATAAATGGTGCCTTGTGCAAAATAACCGAGTTCGTCCTGCTTCCTGATTTCGTTCCAGAAAACATTAAAAAATTCAGTACCGATAATTTTTCTCTTCTGCTCAGGGTCAACTACGCCTTTAAGCTTTTCAAGGAAAACATCGCCGCAGTTTACTCTTACAAAATTCATATCAAAAAGGCTTGTGAATGTTTTTTCAACAAAGTCGCCTTCGTTTTTACGCATTAAGCCCTGATCAACAAAAACGCATGTAAGCTGTTTGCCGACAGCACGTGACAAAAGACCTGCTGCAACGGAAGAATCAACACCGCCTGAAAGACCAAGGATAACCTTTTTATCGCCAATCTGTTCTCTAAGCTTAGCAACGGTATTTTCAATAAAATTATCCATTACCCAATCGCCCTTACAGCCGCAAACTTCATAAAGGAAATTATAAAGCATCTGCGAGCCGAAAACGGAATGAGTACCTCAGGGTGGAATTGAACGGCATAAATATTTTTCTCAACATTTTGCATAGCTGCGCAAGGGCAGGCATCTGTTGTGCCGATAATCTCAAAGCCCTCAGGAACAGTTGAAATATAGTCCGTATGGCTCATCCAAACTACTGATTTTTCATCAACGTCTTTAAAAAGCTTTGACTCTTTTTTAGTAAATTCAATCTTGCCGTATTCACTTTGAGGAGCCGTTTTAACCTCGCCGTCACCCATCCAAGCGATAAGCTGACAGCCGTAGCAAATACCTAAAATAGGTACTCCGATATTTAGTATATCTTTAGTATAGTGCGGAGATGCCATATCGTAAACCGAGTTAGGACCGCCCGTAAAAATAATACCTTTATAATCATTTTTCTTAATAGTTTCAAGGTCGGTTGTATAAGGCAAAATTTCCGCATAAACATGGTGGTCACGCACACGTCTTGCGATAAGCTGATTATACTGCCCGCCGAAATCAAGAACAAGTATTTTTTCCATATTTTCCTCCGTAAAAATTACTTACAGTTTATTATATATTATAAAAAGAGCATTTGCAAGTAATATTGAAAATAATGATAAATAATCATTGCGTCATAATTTTTACGAACTGAAAAAAATTAATCAAGAGTAATTGCAATATGCTCGCCGTTTTCCGTATCAATATTAACAATATCCGTCAGTTGTTAAACTACACTGTTTGTTGATTTTTAGCTCAACTGACGGTTGAGTAACAAAAAAGAGCAGGAATCAGGCGCATCGCACAAGGAAATGCCACCTTACCTGCTCTTTAATAATTATTTAGTTAAGACCTTTTTCGTCAAAATTGAGAATAGTGGAAATAATAACGTCAAAACCTGTTTTGATAGTTCAGGAACAAGGCGATCTGCCGTGTCACGGCGGTTATGATAATAATCTGCCGGCCTTGGGTCCATAGCGGCAAGGCACGTTGCAGTAATTCCTGCCTGCGAAAAAGCAGCAGCGTCCGAAGAACCGAAAAAGACAGAAGAAAGTTCAATGTCATCATGACCTGCATCCTTTGATGCGTCCATAACCAATTGGCTAAACTGCTGATTATTTTTAACAGTGCCGGTCATATCCTTATTATAAACACGGAGATATTCACGATCGGTAAGAGTATCTACACACAAAACGACCGTTTCAACGCCGCTGTTTACATATTCGTCATAATGATTTTTTGCCCAACTCTTGCAACCTCTGAGACCTGCTTCCTCGCCGTCTGTAATCATAGCGCAGACCTCTGTATTTTCAAAATCAACACCTGCCATATCAAGCATACGAAGTGCACAGACAGCTGCATAAGTACCTGTAAGGTTATCGTTAGCGCCCGGAGAAATAGTGTTGAAATCAACAAACATAAACAATGTAACCATACCAAGAGCAGTTACAAAATGGAAAATGTAGCTGTAATTAATCATAAAATCGCCGAAAGTGCCATATCAACAAAGTTAGCAACAATAGCAATAACGCTCAAAATAAATGAAACGATTGCACCTCCGATTGTCCAGCTCATAAAGATAGCCATAAGAGGTACTTTTTTACCGTAGTAAAGGTGACGCCATTCATAAGCCGCATCAATATGACCGCTGATAACAATTCTTCTTTTAACCTCGCCTCTCGGCTTTCGTACACCCATAAGATTATGAGCCTCAATCTTTTTATAAAGAGGGTCCATAAACTGCTTATAAAGCAAAAATTCCATAACGGTGATAAAAAGACCTACAAAAACAACGCCACAAACAATACATTGCGCCAAAAGAGGCGTAATAATACTTGTATACATTAAAATTGCACAAGCAACTACTGCCAAGAAAATGACAACAGATACAAGCTTTGTAAAATGGAGAAATGCCTTTGGAGCCATTTTATAGCTTTCAAACTCTGTACCGTCGCAGAAAGTATCCATTTCTTTTTTAATATGCTTTTGAGCCGCATAGCAATTCTCGTTGCCTGACTCACGAGGTCCGTATTTTTTAATTACGTTTGTAATTTCCTTAACGGTATAATCAACATTTTCTTTGATTACTGCCTGAGGAAAATCAGAAAATTTCATTTACTTTTCTCCTTGCTCAATATATTTTTTGTTAAGCTTAACTTCAAGATGAGTATCGCCCATACTGAACTCTTTTCTAATCTTTGATTTTAAGAGCCATTTTTTAGGCATAGCTACACTGTTTACCGCATAGCTCATACCAAAATATTCAAAATACGGCTTGAAATTTTCCATTCTTGCCATAAATGAATCAAATTCTTTCTTGCTTTCAGGCGACCAAGCCACCTCGGCAAGTGCTTGAGTTCTCGGATACATAAATACTTCTAACTTTTCGGGACAATCTGTCCACTCTGTCCAGTTTTCTGCCTCTATTCCGAGAATGTTTTTTTCACTTTCGGGTTTAATTCCGAATTTTTATAGTTGTAATTATATGTATTTTTAAGAGAGTATTGAGCATACGTCATATCAAAATAGAATGACTGATGATTAGACAAGATTACGCTGTTGCCGTTATTCGCCCAATCTCTTGCTCTTGAATCTTTTTTCGGAGTCCAATATTGGCATATTACGGATTTATCAAGGCTTTTTGCCTTTAAAACCTCGTTCCAACCGATAAGCCTCTTGCCCTTTGACTTGACAAACGCAAGAATTTCATTATTAAGCCAGCCCTGCAAATCTTCCTCGTCCTTAAGGTTGTTATCCTTAATCCTCTTTTGACAGCAAGGGCATTTTTTCCACTCCGACTTCGGTGCTTCGTCACCGCCGATATGAAAATAAGGTGCAGGGAAAAGTGAGCAAACCTCATCAATAACGTTTTTAACAAAATCAACCGTTTTATCCTTGCCGGGGCAAATAGGCCTGTTCCAATCAAATTGCCTAAGCTTTCTTTGAGGAATGGCGCCGCCAAAGTATCCGGGCACATCCCTGTTAATTTCACGGCACGCAAGCCAAGGATAAGCGGCAATAGCAGCGGCGCAGTGAGCCGGAAAATCAATTTCAGGCACCACCATTATTCCACGTTTTGCGGCATAATCAACAATTTCCTTAATATCATCCTGAGTATAAAAACCTGAATATTCCTCATTAATAATATCTGTACTGCCCCAACCGTGAATTTGAGTATATGCTCTTTTTGAGCCAATCTCGGTAAGAAGCGGATATTTTCTAATTTCAATTCTCCAGCCCTGATCGTCAGTCAAATGCCAATGGAAAACGTTAAGCTTTAACATAAACATCATATCAAGCATTTTTTTAACATATTCCTTGCCGAAGAAATGGCGGCTTTCATCAAGCTGAACGCCTCTCCAAGAAAATCTTGGCTTATCATTAATAATGCAACAAGGAATTTCTTTTGAGCCAAGCTCAAATTTACCAATCTGACGGAGAGTTTGAAGCGCATAATAAGCGCCTGTTTCACTTGAAGCCTTGATTGAAATTAAATCGGGTGTAACCTCCAACTTATATTCCTCTTTATCAAGCGAAGAGTCCTTTTTTATAACAAGTTTGCCATCCTGAGCTTTTTCAAGCTTTAAAAGTTTTAAATCAAAATCGGAATTCACCTTAAGCTGTTCGTCTATCGCAAACACGCCGCTCTTTTCCTGAGCATAGTATGCAAGCGGTATTAACTGCAACATAAAATTACCTCACTAATATACATTTTGTTTTACCACAACATTTTACATTTTACCATAATATAACATAAAACTCAACTGTTTAAAGATTTTGTAAATTATTAGTAACAATTAAAGTGCAAGAAAATCGGAAATTTGGCTTAATTTGTCCAAAACAGGCGCATTTGTTTTTTCAAGAACGCTTCTGTCCTGATGGCCGCAGGAAACAAGTACGCAATCGCAGGAAATACTTTGCGAAACTTCATAATCGTGAACGGTATCTCCGATAAAAAGGACTTCGTTTTTATCTATTTTGTTATCATCAAACCACTTTTTCGCAAGACTTGATTTGCTCACCGCCAAATCGTCATCTATACCCAATACAGCATCAAAATAATCTTTGACTTTAAATTTCTCCACCTGATTTAAAAGTCTGTTTTTCTCGCAGGCGGAAACAATGATTTGCTTACATCCCCTATTTTTAAGGAGTTTAAGAATCGGCAGCGTTTCATCATTAAGCTTTGCCGTAAATTGCAAAGAAGTATAAACCTCAACATATATTTTAGCCAAGTCCTCAAATTTATCCTTTGAAAAATCAAAACCTGCCTTTTGATAATATTCACTTACGGGGAACGTAAATATTTTCTTATATAAATCAAGGTCAATTCTGTTTTTATATCCTGTTTTTTCAAGCATTTTGTTCATTGTGTAAACACTGATTTCAACATCGTCAAAAAGCGTGCCGTTCCAATCCCAAATTACGTATTTATATTTCATAGCTTATTCTTTATTATTAGCGCCGAAAATATCGGCAACCTCGGTTATTGATATGTATGCTTTAACTGCTAAAACGCTTGGACTGATGTTCAAGCGTTTTAGCGTGTAGAAAAAATCCAATTACAAATTTCTACACGCTGTCAGACTTCGAGAAAGTGAGATAAATTTCGTATTTTGCGAGCGGGTGCTGTACATAGGTACTGCCCCCGAGCAAAAGACGGAAAGTGCCAAAAGTGGCTTGAACGTAGTGTTCAAGCCACTTTTCTATAAATGTATTTTTGATTTTATTTCGGCAAGAGCAAGCCCTTGCCCTACGACGTCGAAAGAAATTCCGTGTTTGAATGAATTTCTTTGAAATTCATAATAAACACTCCGTTCCTTTCTCCTTTTCCCCACCAAATTTTCAATTTGTCGGGGACCCCGAATGGAATTTCGTTTTATAGCACGGCACGGTTTAGCCACTTTATTGACAGTCTGAAACGGCTTGGACTGATGTTCAAGCGTTTTTCGCACATTTATATGCCCGACGTATTAAATTCTATTATTCACCCGAACTGTTGCTTTGAGATGAGCTGTCACCTTTTGACTCCATAAGCCTGCACTCAACCGTACTTGTCTTAATACTGTTATTTTCAATTCTTGCAATGGTAAGCTTAACTGTATCACCCGGCTTTGAGTCAGCCAAAACCGAAGTTAAAACATCGGTTGATGTCATAGTTTTGCCGTTAATTGCAACAATCATATCATACTGTTTAACATCCTTGCTTGCAAGGTCTGATGAGCCGTCAACAGAATTAATTACCATTGTGCCCTGTGCATTTTTATAGCCTTTTTCCTCAAGTGCCGAAAGGATAGCGGAATAATTGCTGTATTTAGTAAGAGGGAGATAAGTAATTCCAAGCTTAGCTCTGCCCTCTACATAGCCGGTCTTAATCAGACTGTTGGCAGTTGCAATAGCAGTATCCGACGGAACTGCAAAGCCCATTCCTTCATATTCGGTAGCGGCAATCTTTGAAGAATTTACGCCGATAACCTGACCTTGCATATTGAACAATGCGCCGCCGCTGTTACCGGGGTTAATTGCTGCATCAACCTGTATACATTTATTATCATAGCCTATATTTGATGAAATCGGCCTGTCAAGTGCTGAAATATAGCCGCTTGTAAGCGAATTCATAAATTCAAGACCGCCCGGACATCCGATAGCAATTACCTGCTCACCGACTGCGAGATTATCGCTGTTTGCAAATTCAGCAACCTGCAAGCCTGTTGCATCGATAGAAAGAACGCCGATATCGGTCTGGCTGTCGTATGCAACCATTTTAGCGTCATATTCTTTCTTGTTATTAAGAGTTACTGTAAATTTAGTGCCTTCGCTGATAACGTGAGCACAAGTAAGGATGTATGTTTTGCCGTTTTTCTCCGACATAATGATACCTGAGCCTTCGCCTGACTTTTCAGGGTCTGAGTTGCTTGAATTATTGCCGTCATTATTGCCGTAATTATAGAAATAATTATATGAAGCCTGCTTCTCGCTGTAAACGGTGATACCGACGCATGAATCCATAACCTTTTTAGCAACACCTGCAACGGTAAGATTGCCGCTGCTGTCCTTTGTTTGAACACTGTTACTGTCGTTTGTTTTAACATCACTGCCTGAATCCTGAGATTGAGAGGTTGAACTGTTATTTTGTGAATTTTTACTGTTGTCAATTACACCCGTTGTTGAAAGAACAATGCCGACTGCTGCAACGAATGCGCAAATAACAAGAATAATTGCAACTATTTTGCCGGCACTGGGTTTCTTCTTAGGCGGCTTTGGCGAATTGCCGTTTTCTGCGTTTTGCTTATTATCATTTTGCGGCGGTTGATAATAGTTGCCGTTACCGCTTGAATAGTTTGATGTGTTTGAATAGCTTTCTTGATTTTCCTGTGCTTTACCTGCGTAGGAATAGTGATAGGTTGTGTTATTGTCAGCCTGCTCATTTTGAGGAGGGGTATAATATGTTTGCCCTTCGTTTTGATTTGGCTGATAATAATCCGGCCTTTCCTGACCGCCGGTTTTTTCATTATCAAAATCGCTCATTATTGTTTGTCTCCTTTTTTATAGACAGGTTTATACTCCTTTGGCAGCTTAAACACAAATTCAGCCGTATTTTCGTCCTCACTTTGCGCATAAATTGTGCCGCTGTGCATTTCAACCATCATCTTTACTATATATAAACCTAATCCTGCACCTTTAGCGTCAAGTCCACGTGATTTATCAACCTTGTAAAATCTTTGGAACACCTTTGAAAGTTCTTCCTTTTGAATACCTATACCGCTATTTTTGATGTGCACCTCAACATTTTTGTCATCTTCATTCATAGAGACGTTAATATATCCGCCCTCATTTGTGAATTTAACAGCGTTGTCAAAAATATTATAGATAACCTGATAAATCATATCCCTATCCGCCGTGATAAAGGTAGGGTTTAAATTTTCAAGACCTTCAATTTCAATATGCTTTTCCTCTATTTTTTGCTCAAAAGTCAAAAGTATATGAATAATTTGGTCTGAAATATCATATTTTTGCGGTTTCATCTCAAAACTGCCCGATTCAATCTTGCTCATATTAAGCATAGTTACAACAAGTCGGGTAAGACGTTTAATTTCACCGCTTACAATTTCAAGATAATAATTTGCCTTTTCCTTCGGAATTGTTCCGTCAAGAATACCGTCAATAAAACCTCCGATTGAAGTCATCGGAGTCCTAAGCTCATGTGATACGTTAGACACAAAGCTTCGTCTCGACGACTCAAGCGTATCAAGTGCGTCTGCCATATCATTAAAAGCTTTGCCGAGTTCTGCAAGCTCGTCGCAGCCGTCAACTTTAACTCTGTATGAAAAATCGCCTATTGCAAATTGCTTTGCCGCCTTGCTCATATCACGAAGCGGCTGAACAAAGCTTCGTGTAAGCCTCCAAATACATAAGAAGCCCAAAACAAGGCAAAATACAGCACTTAACATAAACATTTTAAATACTTCGTGAACAAGTGAAACGGCACTTGTTGCGCTTGTTGCAAAAACAGAGCCGATAATCTGATTTGAGCTGTAAATCGGGCAACCGACAATAAACGAACGTTGACCGCTTATTACCCCGCTGCCGACATAACTGCTCTCATATACCTGCTGAAGTATCGAATCGCTTATATTATAGTCGGTATGAAACGAGCATTTGCCGAGTTTTCCGAAAAAAGGAAGCGAATCTGCCCTTTCCTTACACAAAATTATATTTCCCTCGGTGTCGCAAACAAAAATATCAGCGTCAACCGAATTAGATACAATCTTGATTGCACGGCATATCATTTCTTTCTCGTTTGAATAAGTATCATTCATATCCGCAACAAGGAGATTGGAACTTACACTGTTGGCAATAGACTGTGCATTCTCCATAAGCAAATCTGTAGTCTGTTTTTGAGTGTACGCACCCACAAGAGCGGTAAGCGTCGTACCCAAAACAGTAAGCACAATAAGCATTATTGCCGAAAACAACAAAAAGTATTTAGCAAAAATATTATCCTTCAAATTCTTTTTTTGAGGTAAATGTATTTTTGTCATTATTTATACCTTTATTATATACTTACTGCCAGGAAATCTTCCGGCATTTTGATTATTCCTTTGTTTCGAACTTGTAGCCTACTCCCCAAACGGTTTTAAGCGACCATTTGTCTGACACGCCCTCAAGCTTTTCACGAAGCCTTTTAACGTGAACGTCAACCGTTCTTGAATCACCGTAATAATCAAAGCCCCAAACCTCGTCAAGAAGCTGGTCACGGGTATAAACCCTATTAGGATTTGATGCAAAATGATAAATAAGTTCAAGCTCTTTAGGAGGAGTATCAACAGGTACGCCCTTAACCTTAAGCTCATAATTAACTATATTGATTTCAAGATTATCATATTTTACGATTTTCTTTGAATTTTCCTCAGCGTCATTACTGCCGCTGGCTCTTCTCAACACAGCCTTAACTCTTGCCATTACTTCCTTAGCATCAAAAGGTTTTGTAACATAGTCTCTGCGCCAAGTTCAAGACCGAGAACCTTATCAAAAGTTTCACCCTTAGCGGTAAGCATAATGATAGGAGTATTAGATGTTTTTCTTATTTCACGGCAAACCTGCCAGCCGTCCATTTTCGGAAGCATAATATCAAGAAGCACAAGTTCAGGTGCTTTAGACTGAAACATTTCAACTGCTTCCTGTCCGTCATTAGCAACGAAAACCGTGTAGCCGTCATTTTCCAAGTAAAGCTTTAAAAGTTCGCAAATGTTGCGGTCGTCGTCAACAACCAAAATTTTTGTTCCCATAATGTTTCTCCTTTGATTTGTTAATATCATTTTATCACCGCTTAGTGATAATTTTTTGTAGTTTTAATTAACATTTTATAAAATTTATAAATATTTTTTGAATGAAAATTATTGGTAATATTAATTACCATTCTTTTCCACGCTTAATACAGCCCTCAACATGGTCGATAAACTGCTTTGCACCTCTCGGCGAGCGTCCGCCTCTCCTTGTTGCCCACTGGTCAGCTTTGAAAAGAAGTTTATCAACGTCAACGCCGTGTTCTTCAAAATGCCTGTCGCAAGCAAGTTTTTCAACAATATCAAGATATTCCTTTTTATCAGGATTAAGAAATGTGATTGTAAGACCGAAGCGGTCGGAAAGGGAAAGCTGTTCTTGCATAGTATCTCCCTTATTTACATCATTCCCTGTCAGAGAAATTTTCCTTAATCAAATGACGTCTGTTAGACGTTGCATATATAATAGTATTCGGCTGTTTGCCCGAAAGCGAACCTTCAAGAGCTGCCTTAAGTTCGCTAAACGAGGTATCGTTAGAGTCGAAACTTAAATCATCAATATAAATTATGAATTTCATTGGTGAATCGGCAATTTGCTCACGAATAAGCGAAAGGTCGGCAACAGCACTCTTAGGAATTTCAATCATACGAAGTCCCTTTTGCCAATACTCATTCAAAATTGCGTGAACCGTTGAGCTTTTGCCCGTTCCCCTGTCACCGTAAAGCAAAACGTTATTAGCCGGATGGCCTGCGATAAAGCTTTCGGTATTATCAATAACCTTATTTCTTTGAAGTTCGTAATTTTTCAAATCTGTAAGACGGATAGGATCAATGGAATTAACCGGAGTGATTTCCTCATCTCTCCAAGTAAATGCAATATTTTTGGCATAAATACCGTAGCCGTTTTCTCTGTGATACTTAATAAGTTCATCAAGTTGCCTGTCCCAATGAGAATCTAACGGAGCAAGCGGCTTGCCTACCTCCCAGCCCGGTAAAGTCAAAAGGATTTCCTTAATATCCTCATCATCAATATCTGCCAAAATATCCTGTGCGGTAAGAGAAGCGATTTCTTCAAGCTTTGCAAGGTCGCTTTTAACCGCATTTATAACTGCGATTGAAAGCTCGTTTACCTTTCCTGCGCATGCCGCTTTAGTGAAAATATTGTCATTAGTTAAAATCAAGCGTGAAATATGCCTTTTAAGCGATTCGCTTTTTGCAAGCTCCTTAAAAAAGTAACTTTGAAGTGCTACCGTGTCCTCTTCATCGTCGCAAAGCAAATCATATAAAGCAGAGAAAACGTCATCATCCTCAAAATCATAAATGCAAAGCGATTCAATATAATATTTAAGTCTTGTTACCTTATTCATCTTCAACACCTCCAAGACCGATATTTTTAGGTAAAATATTTTATATACTAATAATATAGCAATTGTTCACAATTTACAAGTAATATAGTTAAAATCGTTGTTTTGAACAAATAAAAGCAGACCTAAAAGGAATTTTTGTTGTAAGATGTCCGACAACGTATTGACTTTTATATGCAAGTTGTGTTATCATACAACTCAAGAGGTGTTTATATGGGCAATTCATCAAGACTTGCAGACAGCACTGCAAATCAGATATTAAAAATGATAGAAGAAGAGGAGCGCTTTTCCGTTGCGACAAGCTGCCTAACGAAAACGATTTTGCCGCTGAACTCGGAGTAAGCCGTTCTACCCTCAGAGAAGCGGTAAAAATACTTACCACCTATGGCATACTTGAAATAAAGCGTGGCAAAGGTACATTTGTAACTTCAAACACTATTATAGATTCAAACGATTTAAGCGATATAACCTCAGGGCTTGACGATTTGTTTGAAATGAGGCTTATGTTTGAACCGGATTGCGCTTATTATGCGGCTTTAAGGGCTACTGACGAGGAAATAAAAATAATCTGTGAATGCGGCGAAGCGGTTGAAAAGAAGATACTTTCGGGTGAGGACAGAACTGTTGAAGAACAAAAATTTCACGAGAGTATTGCAAACGCAACTCATAACGCTTTTGTAAAGCAATTCATTCCTATTATATTTAACGCAATCAAAAAAAGGTGTTGTTGTTATGATGAAGGACAGCGACGTCAGCAAAGATAATATGAGCGACGACAGACTGATTATGGATTTCATTAAAAAAAGAAATCCCGATGGCGCAAGAACAGCTATGAGGCTTCATATTATCCACGCTATGGAAGGCTTGCAAAAAAATTAAAATTAGGTATTGACATTAGACAACAGACAAGTTATAATGACAATTGTAAAAGATATTTAGCGAGTGGTCGGACAACCGAACACCACAAATATTTAAAATATTAAATAAATAATTATTATTTTTGGAGGAAACAAAAATGGCAGAAGCTAGACTTTTTTACGAATCAGATTGTAATCTTGACGTTCTTTCAGGTAAGACTGTTGCTATCGTAGGCTTTGGTTCACAGGGCCACGCACATGCACTTAATCTTCACGAAAGCGGTGTAAACGTAATCGTTGGCCTTTACAAAGGTTCAAAATCTTGGAAAAAGGTTGAAGACCTTGGCTTAAAGGTAATGGAAACTGCTGACGCAGTTAAGGCTGCAGACATTGTTATGGTTCTTGCTCCGGATGAGAAGCAGGCAGCTATTTATAAGAAGGATATCGAACCGAACCTTACAGAAGGTATGGCTCTTGCATTTGCTCACGGCTTTAACATTCACTTCAAGCAAATCGTTCCACCTGCAAATGTAGATGTATTTATGATTGCTCCTAAGGCTCCGGGCCACACAGTTCGTTCAGAATACAAAGAAGGTAAAGGTACTCCTTGCCTTGTTGCTGTATATCAGGATGCTACAGGCCATGCTTGGGATATCGCTCTCGCTTACGGTGCAGGTATCGGCGGCGCTCGTGCAGCTCTTCTTGAAACAACATTTAAGTGCGAAACTGAAACTGACCTCTTCGGTGAGCAAGCTGTTCTTTGCGGCGGTGTAACAGCACTTATGAAAGCCGGTTTTGAAACACTTGTTGAAGCTGGTTATGACCCAAGAAATGCTTACTTTGAATGTATCCACGAAATGAAACTTATCGTTGACCTTATCTATGCAGGCGGCTTTAAGGAAATGAGATATTCAATTTCTAACACTGCTGAGTTCGGTGATTATGAGACAGGTAAGAGACTTGTTACTGACGAAACTAAGAAGGAAATGAAGAAGATTCTTGATGAAATTCAGGACGGTACATTCGCTTCTAAGTTCATCACAGAGGCTAACAACGGTTGGGCTCACTTCAAGGCTAAGAGAGAGATGGAAGCTAATCATCAGCTTGAGCAAGTTGGCGAAAAGATTCGTTCAATGTATAGCTGGTATGGCGAAAACAAGTACGCTGAAAAATAATATACTTTAATAATTAAGAATTTAAGGGTTTGCTAATTGCAAGCCCTTATTTTTTGCTTTACTTATTCTCTTATATCTGTTAAAATCAAGTTGGAGGTAAAACTATGAAAAGACTTTTATTTTTAATCACTCCCCTACTTATATTCACATTGCTTTTTAGTGCCTGCTCCCCGACTGAAAAGGATAATTATGAATACACTTTAGCCTATTTTCAAATAGATTTCCTTAAATCCGATTTTGAAATGACAGAAAGCAAGAGTGATAAAGCGGATTACGTCAGAGCCTACAAGGTAAGCGTAACAGAAAAGGAACGCAAAAAGCTGATTGAACATTTCAAATCGTTTGAAAACGGAGAATTTGTAAAAATACCAAATGCGCAAAACAATTTTGACATTCTTTGTGACACATTGATAGAGGATTTTGGCAGCTACAAGGCGGTAAGTGAGGGCTATTTTGCATTGTATAATACAATAATCGATAAGCTTCAACCAAAGCTTAATTTTGATACGCTCGCCAATTTTGACTTCGATTTCTACCGTGCGCTTATATTTGACGTTGATACCAACACACTTTATATTTATGATTATTCCGCAACGTAATATAATTATCAAGTTCACAAACATTCAATTTGACATTTTTACAAACAAAAAAGGACTTAGAGCATAACTCTAAGTCCTTAATTATATTATTTAGGTATTATCAGTCAACAAGCTCGATGATGCACATCTCTGCTGCGTCACCACGACGAGGGCCTGTTTTGATAATACGGCAATAACCGCCGTTTCTGTCTGCATACTTAGGAGCAATTTCATCAAAAAGCTTCTTAACTACGTCTTCCTTAGTTACATAAGAAAGAACCTGTCTTTTTGAATGAAGAGTATCGTTCTTGCCGAGAGTAATCATTTTCTCAGTCATTGCACGAACTTCTTTTGCTCTTGTAACGGTAGTTTCAATCTTGCCGTTTTCTAAAAGAAAAGTAACCATACCTCTGAGCATAGATTTTCTATGGTCAGTAGGACGTCCTAACTTTCTGCTACCTGGCATTGAAATTCCCTCCTTTAGTCCTCATCCTTAGCAAGTCCGAAACCTAATGAGCCGAGCTTAGCTACGACCTCATCAAGTGACTTACGGCCAAGGTTTCTAACTTTCATCATATCTTCTTCAGATTTACCAATTAAATCTTCTACTGTATTAATGCCTGCTCTCTTAAGACAGTTGAACGAACGAACTGAAAGGTCAAGCTCCTCAATAGTCATTTCAAGAACTTTTTCCTTATTATCGTCATCCTTTTCAACCATAATGTCTTGATTACCAATCTCTTCAGAAAGGTCAACAAAGAGCATAAGATGGTCATTGAGAATTTTAGCAGCAAGTGAAGCTGCCTCGTCAGCCGGAATAGTACCGTCTGTCTCAACGTCGAGAATGAGCTTATCAAGGTCAGTTTGCTGACCTACACGTGTGTTTTCTACTGTGTAATTAACCTTTAAAACAGGAGTATAGATTGAATCAATAGCAATAGTGCCGATTGGTAAATCCATAAGCTGCTTATTGCGGTCGCAAGGAACATATCCTCTGCCGTGATTAGCAGTAAGTTCCATATTTACACTTGCACCTTCATCAAGATAAGCAATGTGAAGGTCAGGATTAAGAATTTCAACGTCTGCGTCATGCTTAATATCAGCAGCAGTAATTTCGCCCTCACCCGAAGCCTCAATATAAAGAGTCTTTGGCATCTCATCATGTATCTTTAAGATAACATTTTTGAGGTTAAGAACGATCTCAGTAACATCTTCCTTAACGTGCGGAATTGTTGAAAATTCGTGTAAAACACCATCAATCTTAACGGAAGTGATAGCATATCCCGGAAGAGAAGAAAGAAGAACTCTTCTCATTCCGTTACCGAGAGTTGTGCCAAAACCTCTTTCAAGAGGTTCAACAACAAATCTACCCGTGCTGCGGCTTCCGACAGTAGAAACGTCTACAATCTCGATTTTAGGCTTATCAATTTCGATCATTTAAAAGCCTCCTAATAAAATGTTGTATTTTGTTTTCGCTAAATAACAGCCAAACACTATTATTTAGAGTAGAACTCAACGATTAAATGCTCTTCAACAGGATAATCAATGTCATCACGCTGAGGTAATGCAACAACCTTTGCTGTGAGTTCAGCCGGGTTTACTTCAAGCCACTTAGGAGCGGTGCCGTAAGCGCCCTCTTCCTTAACGAGCTTAAATCTGCCGTTATCCTTGCTCTTGTCAACGACTGCGATAACATCTCCTGCCTTAACGAGATAAGATGGAATGTTTACTTTCTTGCCGTTTACGGTGAAATGACCGTGAGAAACTGCCTGTCTTGCTTCACGACGAGTCTTACAAAAGCCTGTTCTGAAAGCAACGTTATCAAGGCGGGTTTCAATCATTGTAAGAAGAACTGCACCTGTCTGTCCCTGAGCCTTTGCAGCCTTCTCATAATAGGTGTGGAACTGCTTTTCAAGAATACCGTAGATGAACTTAACTTTCTGCTTCTCATTGAGCTGCATAGCATATTCGCTCTTCTTACGGCGATTCTTACTATAAGAATTTCTGAATGTATCCTTATTTGTATAACCCATAACAGCCGGTGAAATACCGAGTGCTTTGCAACGCTTTGCAATAGGTTCTGAATTCTTTGCCATATCTTTACTACACCTCCAATAAACTATACACGACGTCTTTTTGGTGGACGACAGCCGTTATGTGGGATAGGAGTAACATCTTTGATAAGACTTACTTCTAAGCCGGCTGTTTGAAGAGCTCTGATAGCAGATTCTCTACCTGAGCCAGGTCCCTTAACGTATACTTCAACATATTTCATACCATGCTCCATAGCAGCCTTTGCAGCAGTTTCAGCAGCAGTAGCAGCAGCAAACGGAGTTGATTTTCTTGAACCACGGAAGCCCATTTCTCCGGCAGAAGCCCAAGAAACAGCGTTACCGTTCATATCGGTAATAGTTACGATTGTGTTGTTGAAGGTTGATTGGATATGGGCAGCACCACGCTCGATGTTCTTCTTCTCACGACGCTTACGTGAGCCTGTGGTCTTCTTAGTAGCCATACTTATTTGTTCCTCCTACTATTTCTTCTTGTTTGCTATAGTCTTCTTAGGACCTTACGTGTACGTGCATTGTTCTTAGAAGTCTGACCTCTTACAGGGAGACCCTTTCTATGTCTTACGCCACGATAGCAACCGATTTCTATAAGTCTCTTAATGTCAAAAGCTGTGTTTCTGCGAAGGTCACCTTCAACTGTGAGGTTGTGAGTGATATAATCGCTGAGCTTTTTAACATCATCTTCTGTTAAATCTCTGCAACGGGTGTCAGGATTGATGCCTGTTGCTTTGATGATTTCATTAGAGGTTGTGCGACCGATACCGTAAATATAGGTAAGGCCGATTTCAACTCTCTTGTCATTAGGTAAGTCAACACCTGAAATACGTGCCATTTTACAGTTTACCTCCGATTATTAATTCAGGATTAGCCCTGACGCTGTTTGTGCTTTGGATTTTCACAGATAACCATTACTTTTCCATTGCGCTTTATTACTTTGCACTTTTCGCAAATTTTCTTTACAGAAGGTCTTACTTTCATTCTGAATATCCTCCTAATTATTACTTTGAGCGCCATATTATACGACCCTTAGTAAGATCGTATGGGGACATCTCAATCGTTACCTTGTCACCGGGAAGAATACGAATATTATTCATTCTCAGCTTCCCGCTGATGTGGGCTATAATGATGTGGTCATTTTGCAATGTTACTTTAAAAGTTGTATTAGGTAACACTTCAACCACGGTACCCTCAACTTCTATCATATCTGACTTTGACATCTTATACCTCGCTAAAATTTAATTATTTACGATTGATGTTTTTAATTTAACTGGAATCACATTACGGCGTAATCGCCAGCAATTGATTAAAGCCTCAGACTTTTGTTAATATAACAGGACCGTTTGGCGTAATCGCAATTGAGTGCTCAAAATGAGCAGCAAGCTTGCCGTCAGCGGTTTTGACGGTCCAACCGTCTGAAAGCTGTTTAACCTTGTAGGTTCCCAGATTAATCATTGGTTCAATTGCCAATGTCATTCCGGGTAACAGTCTGATACCACGGCCTGCGTGACCGAAGTTTGGTACGCTTGGTTCTTCATGAAGCTTAGTACCGACGCCGTGACCGACAAAGTCACGTACAACGCCGTACCCACGTGCTTCGCAATACTCCTGTACTGCGTGACCGATATCGCCGATTCTGTTGCCTGGAACTGCTTGCTCAATACCTTTATAAAGGCTTTCACGAGTAGTATCCATCAGCCGCTTTGCCTCGTCACTTACAGTTCCGCAAGCAAATGTAGCAGCATTGTCGCCGTTATATCCGTTTTTAGCCGCACCCAAATCGATGCTGACAATGTCACCCTCTTTGAGAATTCTGTCAGCCCTTGGGATGCCGTGAATAACTTCATCATTTATAGATATACATGCGGTAGCAGGAAATCCACCGTAGTTTAAAAAGTTAGGAGTTGCACCGTGTTTTTTGATAAACTTGTATGCAATCTCATCAATTTCCTTGGTAGAAGCGCCCGGCTTTACTGCCTCGCCTGCTACCATTAATGCTTCAGCCGAAATTTGACAAGCTTCTTTCATAAGTTCAAGCTCACGGCTGCTTTTTAGCACTATCATGTTAATCCTCCAACGCAGCGTAAACGAGTGCAGTTGTATCTGCAACTTCTTCCTGTCCTTCTACAACAGTAAGCTTACCAAGCTTATTGTAGAAATCTTTAAGCGGTTCTGTCATTTGGTGATATTCAGCCAAACGAGCAAGAACAGTTTCAGGAGCATCGTCCTTACGCTGAATAAGTTCTCCGCCGCAAGCATCGCACACGCCTTCAACCTTAGGCTTCTTATACTCAACGTGATAAGAATTAGCGCATTTTGAGCAAACACGGCGGCCGCTCATTCTCTTAGTGATTGCTTCGTCAGGAACCTCAATATCAAGCACCTTATCAATATCAACACCTGAATCTAAAAGAGCCTGAGCTTGAGGAATTGTTCTTGGGAAGCCATCGAGAATGAAGCCGTTTTCGCAATCTTTTTCTTTAAGTCTGTCCTTGATAATACCGATAACAACCTCGTCGGGAACAAGCTGTCCTGCGTCCATAAACGATTTAGCCTTAAGTCCCATTCTGTGCCGTCTTTTACGGCTGCACGAAGAATATTACCTGTTGAAATTGCCGGAATACCGTATTTTTCAACAATCTTTTCTGCCTGAGTACCTTTGCCGGCACCCGGAGCACCGAGAAGAATAAGTTTCATATTTAATACTCCTATTAATTATTAGTCAAGGAAGCCTTTGTAGTGGCGCATCATCATCTGCGACTCTAACTGACGAACTGTCTCAAGTGCAACACCGCACATAATGATAAGTGATGTACCGCCGAGAGAGATTGTCATTCCGCCATCTTTGCCGCCTTCTGCAAGTGGCTTGATAGCCGCATCACAGATAAGTGAGTAAACGATTGGGAAGAGTGCGATAACCGAAAGCATCAAAGCACCGATAAGTGTAAGCCTTGAAAGAACTCTGAGAATGTAATCAGAGGTCGGCTTACCCGGTCTGATACCCGGAATTGCGCCGTTGTTTTTACGCAAGTTGTTTGCCATTTCAATTGGGTTGTACTGAATTGTACTGTAGAAATAAGCAAAGAAGATGATAAGAAGGAAGTACATTGCTGCGTACCACCAAGAGTCGCCCTGGAATGCCTTAAAGAACTTTTCCCAGAAAGTGCCTTCATACTTATCAGCCGAAAGGAACATTTGAACTGTTCCAGGAAGTGAGAGAATTGATGAAGCGAAGATTACAGGAAGTACGCCGCTCATATTAACCTTAATAGGCATATGAGTTGACTGACCGCCCATCATCTTTCTGCCGACTACACGTTTTGCGTAAGAAATCGGAAGTCTTCTCTCAGAATTATCCATAAATACGATGTATGCAATCATAAGCAAGAAGCATACGATAACTACAGGAACAAGGATTTTATAAACAAGTCTACCTGTATCGAGATACTGGAAGAGCTGCTTAATGAGGGTTGGGAAACGAGATACGATACCTGCGAAAAGGATAATGGAAATACCGTTACCGATACCGCTGATAGTAATCTGCTCACCGAGCCACATAATAACTGCTGTGCCTGCTGTTAAAACAAGTACAATAACAAGTGCCTGGAAAACTGCGTCAAAACCTGTGAACTGAGCACCGTTTGAATCAGTCATAAGGTAGTTGTTTGTACGAAGATAGAAGTAATAAGCGATAGACTGAAGAACACCGAGTGCAACTGTTACGAAACGAGTAATAGAAGCAAGCTTCTTTCTGCCTTCTTCGCCTTCCTTCTGTAATCTCTCGAGTGACGGGATTGCCACTGCGAGAAGTTGAATGATGATTGAAGAGTTGATGTACGGAGTGATTGACATAGCGAAAATAGTACCATATGTGAATGCACTACCTGTCATCAAGCTCAAATAAGTGAGAATTGTATTGCCTTTACCGACATTGATTTCATCAACAATGTTAAGGAAAGGTACGGGAATGACTGAACCTATTCTGAAAACGAGGATGATAAATGCTGTGAACAAAAGCTTTTTGCGAATGTCAGGCACTTTCCACGCATTAATCATGGTTTTAATCATTAGAGCACCTCCACCTTGCCACCTGCAGCTTCAATCTTTGCCTTAGCCGACTCACTGATTGCAGCAACTTTTACTGTGATTGCCTTAGTGATTTCGCCTTTTCCAAGAACCTTAACACCGTCAAGTGTCTTTTTAATAACACCTGCGTCCTTAAGACTCTGAGCATCAACTGTAGCGCCGTCCTCAAATCTGTCATTAAGTGTTGAAAGATTTACGACTGCATATTCAGTAGCGAAGATGTTGTTAAATCCTCTCTTAGGAACTCTTCTTTGAAGTGGCATCTGACCGCCTTCAAAACCTGGACGTCTGCTGTAGCCTGAACGTGATTTCTGGCCCTTCTGTCCTTTGCCGGCTGTCTTGCCTTGACCTGAAGCAGTACCTCTGCCAATTCTCTTTACGCTCTTCTTAGAGCCCTCAGCAGGAGAAAGTTCATGTAATTTCATATTATCTGCACCTCCCCTTATTCTTCTACGATTGTTACAAGGTGAGCAATCTTTGCAAGCTTACCCTGTGTCTGTGCATTATCAGGCTGAACTGTTACGTTGCCGATTTTGCGAAGACCGAGAGAGTGGGCTGTGGCAATCTGGTCTTTCTTACTGCCGATTAAGCTCTTTGTAAGCTTGATTTTAATGTCTGCCATTATTCCACCCTCCTTAACCTAAAATTTCTTTTGTTGCCTTGCCACGTACTGCTGCAACTTCATCAGCTGTACGAAGCTGGCTTAAACCATTAATAGTAGCTCTTACTACATTGCAAGGGTTATTTGAACGGATAGCCTTTGTTCTGATATCCTTGATACCTACTGTTTCAACAACAGCACGAACAGGACCGCCGGCGATAACACCGGTACCCTTTGGAGCAGGCATAAGGAGAACCTCACCTGCGCCGAACTTACCCTTAATCTCATGAGGAATTGTTGTTCCCTTAAGAGCAACCTTAATTACATTTTTCTTTGCATCCTCGATACCCTTACGGATTGCATCAGGAACTTCGCCTGACTTACCGATACCGAAGCCTACAAGACCGTTACCGTCACCGACAACTACGAGTGCTGCGAATTTGAAAATTCTACCACCCTTTACAGTCTTTGATACACGGTTGATAGTAACAACTCTTTCTTCAAGTTCCATTGAAGATACGTCAATCTTTGCCATAAAAATTTACCTCCTTCGTTAGAACTTAAGTCCGCCTTCACGAGCGCCGTCTGCTACTGCAGCAACACGTCCGTGATATACGTAACCGCCACGGTCAAATACACATTCTTCAATGCCCTTTGCCTTAGCTCTTTCTGCTAATGTTTTACCAACAGCCTTAGCTGCTTCTACGTTACCGCCGTACTGTGTGAATTCCTTTTCAACAGTTGAAGCTGATGCAATTGTTACACCTGCAACATCGTCGATTAACTGCACGTAAATATTGCTGAGAGAGCGATATACGTTAAGTCTTGGACATTCAGCAGTACCGCTGATTTTACCACGAACTCTTGTGTGGCGCTTTTGTCTTGCCTTATTGGCGTCTTGTCTTGAAACCATTGTATTTCACTCCTTCCCTTATTTCTTACCTGCTTTTCCTTCTTTACGACGGATATGCTCTTCGGCATACTTGATACCCTTGCCCTTGTATGGCTCTGGTGGTCTCTTTTCACGAACCTGAGCTGCGAACTGACCTACCATCTGCTTATCAGCACCGCTAATTACGATAGCGTTTGCTGAAGGACATTCTACCTTAATACCTTCTGGAGCTTCCATTGTAACCTGATGTGAGAAACCAAGGTTCATAACAAGCTTGTTGCCCTGCATCTGAACACGGTAACCAACACCGTTAACTTCAAGGTTTTTCTTGAATCCCTCTGTAACACCTACAACCATATTGTGGATAAGTGTACGGGTTAAACCGTGAAGTGATCTGTTTTCTTTTGCATCGTTAGGTCTGCTAACGATAATTTCACTGCCCTCAACGCTGACTGTCATATTTGGATGTGCATCCATTGAAAGAGTACCGTTAGGTCCCTTTACGGTAACAGTTGCACCGTTGACATTTACATCAACACCGGCAGGAATTGTAATAGGTTTTAAACCGATACGTGACATCCTGACTGTACCTCCTTACCAAATGAATGCTAAAACTTCGCCGCCGACATTCTGCTTGCGAGCTTCTCTGTCTGTCATAATGCCCTTTGAAGTTGAAACGATTGCAACACCGAGACCCTTCATAACCTTAGGCATTTCTTCAACGTTTGAATAAATACGAAGACCCGGCTTTGAAACTCTGCGAAGACCGGTTATAACCTGGCTCTTACCTTCGCCGTACTTAAGTGTTACACGAATAACACCCTGCTTGCCGTCTTCAATTAATTTATAATTTTTGATATAACCTTCATCAACAAGAATCTGAGCAATTGCCTTCTTCATGTTTGACGCAGGAATATCTACTGTATCGTGCTTTGCTGAATTTGCATTACGAATTCTTGTAAGCATATCAGCGATTGGATCTGTAATATGCATTGATAATTCCTCCTTATTTAATTAGCAATTCTCAGTTCTTACCAAGATGACTTCTTTACACCAGGGATTTCGCCCTTATGAGCGAGCTCTCTGAAGCAAATTCTGCATACACCGTACTTACGAAGATAAGCATGAGGTCTACCGCAGATTTTGCATCTGTTGTACTGTCTTGTTGAATACTTTGCAGGCTTTGCAGCCTTGACTTTCATAGATGTTTTTGCCACGATAATCCCTCCTTACTCTGAGAATGGAGCGCCGAGGAGCTTAAGGAGCTCTCTGCCCTCTTCATCTGTGTTTGCAGTTGTTACCATGATGATGTCCATACCACGAACAGCATCAATCTTGTCATACTCGATTTCAGGGAAAATCAACTGCTCTTTGATACCCATAGCATAGTTACCACGGCCATCGAATGAGTTAGGTTGATACCTCTGAAGTCACGAACTCTCGGAAGTGCCAAATTGAAGAATCTCTCAAGGAATTCATACATTCTGTCACCACGAAGAGTAACTTTAACACCGATTGGCATACCTTCACGAAGCTTGAAGTTAGCAACTGACTTCTTCGCACGGCAGATAACCGGCTTTTGACCTGTAATGATTTGAAGGTCATTAATGATAGCGTCTACTACCTTTGAATTTTCACGGGCTTCACCGCAACCAACATTGATTACAATCTTGTCAAGCTTTGGGATTTGCATAACAGACTTGTATCCGAATTTCTTCATCAATGCAGGAGCGATTTCGCTCTTATATGTTTCTTTTAAAACAGACATTGTTATGTTCCTCCCTTACTTAAAATTCGTTACCGCATTTCTTACAAACACGGATACCGCCCTTTTTATGACCTACACGTGTAGCTTCGCCGCACTTAGGACATACGAGCTGTACTTTTGATGCATAAAGAGCTGATTCTACTTCAATAAGACCGCCCGGCTCGCCCATCTTCTTAGGCTTAACGTGCTTTGTAACAACGTTTACCTTCTTAACGATAACCTTACCTTCAGCAGGACTTACAGCGACAACTTCGCCCTTAACGCCCTTTGACTTACCGCTGAGTACTACTACAGTATCACCGGACTTAACAAACATTTTACTCATATTAGCGCACCTCCATTAAAGAACTTCCGGAGCGAGAGAAGGATTTTCATATAATCCTTTTCACGAAGCTCACGAGCTACTGGTCCAAAAATACGGGTGCCACGAGGGGTTTTATCCTCTCTGATAATTACGGCAGCATTTTCATCAAAACGAATATACTGACCGTCGTCACGACGTACACCTTTAGTTGTACGAACGATGACTGCCTTAACAACTTCGCCCTTTTTAACAACGCCACCCGGTGCTGCTTTCTTTACACTAGCAACGATTACATCGCCGATATTTGCATATCTTCTGCCTGAACCGCCTAATACTCTGATGCAAAGAAGCTCTTTAGCGCCTGTGTTGTCTGCTACTTTAAGACGACTTCCTGTTGTATCACAGCATTTTCCTCCTTCGTACTGCAAAATAACACTTTGCTATGTTGCAGTTATTATTTTATTGACTAAATTATTTAAAAAAGCTGTAAATCGTAACGATTATTTAGCCTTCTCAATGATTTCAACCACACGCCATCTCTTATCCTTGCTGTATGGACGACATTCCATAATAAGAACCTTATCGCCAACACCGCATTCGTTGTTTTCGTCGTGTGCCTTGTACTTAACTGTATCGTTTACAATCTTGTTGTAAAGTGGATGACGAACTCTGTTCTTGATTGTTACAACAACTGTCTTATCCATCTTGTCGCTTGTTACGATACCTACTCTTGTCTTTCTGAGGTTTCTTTCCATTTAACAGTTACCTCCTTTATTAAGAATTAGCGCTCTCAAGTTCGATTTGACGCTCAACAGTCTTGATGCGAGCGATATCTTTCTTGACAGCTTTAATTCTCATAGGGTTGTCGAGCTGATTGATTGCCTGCTGGAAATGAAGGTTGAAGAGCTCTTCTTTTAATTCTGCAAGCTTCTTTGTTCTCTGTTCTGCTGAAAGAGCCTTGATTTCTGATGCTTTCATTATTGCTCGCCTCCCTCTTCTTCTTTCTTTACAAACTTACATTTAACAGGAAGTTTGTTTGCGGCAAGACGCAAAGCCTCACGAGCTATTGCTTCGTCAACACCGCCAAGCTCGAACATTACTCTGCCCGGCTTTACTACTGCTACCCAGTAGTCAACATTACCTTTACCTTTACCCATACGAGTATCGGCAGGTCTTGCTGTAATCGGCTTATCAGGGAATATTTTGATCCATACTTTACCGCCACGCTTTGTGTAACGTGTCATTGCGATACGGGCAGCTTCAATCTGTGCTGCGGTAATCCATGCAGGCTCAGTTGTCTGCAAACCATATTCACCGTAAGTTACCTTATTGCCTCGAGTAGCTACACCGGTCATACGACCTCTGTGCTGCTTTCTGTGTTTTACACGCTTAGGTAAAAGCATTACTTTCTTCCCCCTTCTCTACGATTTGTTCTTCTCTTATTACGAGATTCACGGAGTACCTCACCTTGATAAATCCATGTCTTAACACCAATCTTACCATAGGTTGTGTTTGCTTCTGCAAAACCATAATCAATGTCAGCACGAATTGTCTGAAGTGGAATTGTACCCTCTTTATAAGTTTCTGAACGAGCGATTTCTGCACCGCCGATTCTACCTGAAACCATAATCTTAATACCACGAGCACCAAGTCTCATTGTATTTCTGATAGCACCCTTAACTGCTCTTCTGAAAGATACACGTCTTTCAAGCTGCTGAGCAACTGACTGTGCTACAAGTGTTGCGTTGAGGTCCGGCTGCTTGATTTCAACGATGTTGATGAAAACTTCGTTAGCATCTTTGCCGAGCTTCTTTGCACATACTGCCTTGAGCTTTTCGATTTCAGCACCCTGCTTACCGATAACCATACCCGGCTTTGCACAATGGATGTTGATTCTTACTCTCTTAGCATCTCTTTCGATTTCTACCTTTGGAACACCTGCGCCGTGAAGAGAATCAAGAAGGTAATTACGAAGCTTGTAGTCCTCTACAAGTGTATCACCGAACTCGCCCTTCTTTGCATACCAGCGAGAGTCCCAGTTTTTGATAACACCGATTCTTAAACCGGTTGGATTACATTTCTGTCCCATTTAACTTTCCTCCTCGCTTAGTCTTCCAATTCCTTAACGGTAATTGTGATGTGTGATGTTCTCTTATTGATTCTGTAAGCTCTGCCCTGTGCTCTTGCCTGAATTCTCTTAAGAGTAGGACCTGCAGTTGCGTTGCAGTAGCTTACTACTAATCTTGATGTGTCCATATTGTTATTGTTCTCAGCATTTGCGATTGCTGACTTAAGAACCTTCATAACAGGCTCGCAAGCAGCTTTCGGTGTGTACTGAAGAATAGCCATTGCCTTGTCAGCAGGCTGATTTCTGATAAGATCAAGAACAATCTGCACCTTTCGAGGGGAGATACGGACATAAGTTGCTTTTGCTGTTGCTTCCATAATAATTCTCCTTTCGATTACTTAGATGTCTTTGAGCCTGCGTGGCCTCTGAATGTTCTTGTCGGTGCAAATTCACCGAGCTTGTGTCCAACCATATCCTCTGTAACATATACAGGAACATGCTTTCTTCCGTCATGAACAGCAAATGTGTGTCCTACGAATTCAGGGAAGATTGTTGAACTTCTTGACCAAGTTTTGATAATCTGCTTGTCGCCTGAAGCATTAAGAGCTTCTACTTTCTTATAAAGGCTGTCTTCTACATAAGCACCCTTTTTTGTACTTCTACTCATTAGTTAATCTTCTCCTTTCTTCTTATTTACCGTTACGACGGCGAACGATCATCTTGTTAGATGCCTTCTTCTTATTACGTGTCTTATAACCAAGAGCTGGCTTGCCCCAAGGAGTGCAAGGACCAGGACGGCCGACAGGTGACTTACCTTCACCACCACCGTGAGGGTGATCGTTAGGGTTCATTACAGAACCACGAACGGTAGGTCTCCAACCCATGTTGCGCTTACGACCTGCTTTACCGATTTTAACATTAGCGTGGTCAGTGTTACCAACAACACCAACTGTTGCCATACAATCTCTCGGTACGTTACGAAGCTCACCTGAAGGAAGTCTGAGAAGTGCATAAGCACCTTCGAGAGCCATAAGCTGAGCGCTGTTACCTGCTGAACGAGCAAGCTGAGCACCGTTGCCCGGATAAAGCTCTACGTTATGAACGATTGTACCTACAGGCATATCTTTAAGTGCAAGAGCGTTACCTGCTACGATGTCTGCGTTAGGACCTGCCATAACAGTGTCGCCAACCTTAAGACCTTCAGGAGCTGTGATGTAGCTCTTTACACCGTCTTCATACTGAATAAGAGCGATATGTGCACTTCTGTTTGGATCATATTCGATGGTCTTAACAGTTGCAGGCATATCAAGCTTGTTTCTCTTGAAATCGATTACACGATATTTTCTTCTGTTTCCGCCGCCACGATGACGAACTGTGATTCTTCCGTAAGAGTTACGGCCTGACTTCTTATTGAGAGGCTCAAGAAGAGATTTTTCAGGAGCAACCTTTGAGAGTGAAGAATAATCAGTTACTGACATATTTCTGCGTGAAGGAGTGGTCGCTTATAATTCTTAATTGCCATTATTTTTCTCCTTTCCGGATAACTTTGCGAAAGGATGGCACCTTTCATACCTCATCATCCGAAATACTTTATGTTATATACTAATTATATATAGGTTGTGATTACATCATATCGTTGAAGAATTCAATTTCCTTTGAATCTTCTGTAAGAGTAACGATTGCCTTCTTCCAAGATGGAGTGTAGCCTCGTGCATACCCTGACGACGCTTCTGGCCTCTAACGTTCATTGTGTTTACCTTAGCAACCTTTGTGCCGGGGAAAACAGCCTCAACAGCCTTAGCGATTTCGATTTTGTTTGCATCCTTTGCAACCTTGAAGGTATACTTCTTTGTCATAATACCCATCATTGATTCCTCAGTGATGATTGGCTTAAGAATAATATCCTGAGCAGTTCTCATTATGCATATACCTCCTCAATCTTCTTTGCTGCGTCCTTAAGAACAACGAATGAATCGCAGTTAAGGATATCATAAACGCATAGTGTGTTTACTGTAGCAACCTTAACACCTTCGATGTTACGAGCGCTCTTGTAAATTTGTTCATTACTCTCAGCTGTAATGATGAGAGTTTTCTTAGCTGCCTTAAGGCCCTTGAGCATTGCAACAACATTCTTTGTCTTAATGCCGTCGAACTCAACCTTATTAACAACCATCATCTCGCCTGCTGCAACCTTTGATGAAAGTGCAGACTTCATAGCGAGTCTCTTAACCTTCTTGTTAAGATTTACTGTATATTTTCTTGGCTTAGGACCAAGAGCGATACCGCCGTGTGTCCACTGTGGACTTCTTGTTGAACCCTGACGAGCTCTGCCGGTACCCTTCTGTCTCCAAGGCTTTGCACCGCCACCGCTTACTTCTGAACGAGTGAGAGTTGACTGTGTGCCCTGACGCTGATTAGCAAGATAGCTAACAACTGCAAGATGCATTGCATATTCGTTTGGCTCAATGCCGAATACTGAATCTGCAAGTTCTAATTTTGAGGTTTTCTTACCTTCCTGGTTATAAACCTGAACCTGTGCCATTACTTATCTCTCCTTTCGTTAAGCTTTAACTGCGTCTGCGATTACAACAATTCCGCCTTAGGACCCGGGATTGCACCCTTGATTGCGATAAGATTGTTTTCTGCATCAACCTTAGCAATCTTGAGGTTCTGAACTGTTACTGTTTCGTGACCGTAGTGACCTGCCATCTTCTTACCCTTGAATACTCTTGAAGGGCTTGAACAAGCACCGAGTGAACCTGCGTGACGGTGGTTAGGACCTGTACCGTGTGTCATTCTGAGTCTTGAGAAGTTCCAACGCTTGATTGCGCCTGCTGTTCCGTGACCCTTGCTTGTTCCCTTTACATCAACGATTTCGCCAACCTCAAATGTGTCAGCCTTGAGAATGTTACCAACCTCAATACCGTCGATGTTTTCGAGACGGAATTCCTTAAGTGTTTTCTTTGGAGCTACATCAGCTTTATCAAAGTGACCCTTCATTGGCTTGTTTACACGTGATACCTTAACATCACCGAAACCAACCTGAACAGCCTGATAACCGTCGTTCTCCACTGTCTTAATCTGTGTTACTGTGCAAGGACCGGCTTCAACTACTGTTACAGGAATTACATTGCCTGCTTCGTCAAAGATCTGAGTCATGCCGATTTTCTTGCCGATAAGACCTTTTTTCATGTTTTATTTCCTCCTTTTGGTTATTGGTTGGGTTTCCCCAACATGACCTCAGCTGCGATTAGAGCTTGATTTCAATCTCAACGCCTGCTGGGAGCTCAAGACTTGTCAAAGCTTCAACAGTTTTGTTTGAAGGTCTGAGAATGTCGATGAGTCTTTTGTGTGTTCTTTGTTCGAATTGCTCACGGCTGTCCTTGTACTTATGAACAGCTCTGAGGATTGTTACCTTTTCAATCTCTGTCGGAAGAGGGATAGGACCGCTAACCTGAGCGCCTGTTCTCTTTGCAGTGTCAACAATCTTCTCAGCAGCCTGATCAACTAAGCTGTGATCATAGCCCTTAAGTCTGATTCGAATCTTCACTTTACTTGCTGCCATTTTATTTCCTCCCTGAAAAATTATGGTGCGAGTACCGATATTTCAACCACGCTCCCGTGTGTTTCAAACCTTTCTTTAAATAAAACCGAATGAAAAGACATCATTCGGGCATAAGGAACGAATACACAGAAAATCTGCGTTCGCAAGTCACAGCTTGTAGTTTCCTATCGGTTCAGATGATTACAAATCATCTTCGTTTCGCCCGGTTTAAAATCGGACATACTCCGTATGAATTACCGCCGTGGGTTATGGCGCAACCTCATACATCATCGCATATC
>ENA-OQIO01000164-OQIO01000164.1-human-gut-metagenome-genome-assembly--contig:-NODE-164-length-33178-cov-7.441136_pt1 | contig 33178 bp, 40 predicted proteins | sample MGYA00242573_ERZ504737 | MGnify/ENA primary metagenome ERZ504737 (study PRJEB26092, sample SAMD00036203) | human gut metagenome | host: Homo sapiens | study: EMG produced TPA metagenomics assembly of...
ATCGATCGATGCTCAGACGTACGTAGCTGACATCGATCGATGCTCAGACGTACGTAGCTGTACATGTTATTTTTTCTCCAGTTTTACAGTTCTTTCGTTGAGCTTTTTACATTTTATGCCACCAAGCTGGGCTTGCAGATTGCGGAAATCGCTTATCTCTTGCAGTCACAGCCTTGCTCCTTTGACCGTACAAAAAGCAGCCCCGCAAAGCCTTATGGTAAAGGTCTGCGGGGCTGCTTCTATGTTTTTTTGATTTTTTATGCTTTTGTAACGGTAACTGCCTCTTCGAGTTCGACTGATCACCGTATGGTTTGCAGTCATCATATGCGAGGGACTGCAGAACAACATTCAGAATGCGGTATGCACAGGTCTGAAGCTGTCCAATCGGCAGAGTTCCGTCTGCAACAGATGCTACAATTTCCTGACGGTTTCCTTGCTGGCCAGGCATCTGCAGATCGTTTCCTGCAAGAACACACTCTCTTGAAGTGGAATGTCCATATTTCAGGTTATATTTGTAAGCGAACAATCCGCTCATGTCCTCTGAGGTTCCCCAGTCGGTCATGACATAGCCTGCGAAGCCCCACTCATCTCTTGCTGCTGCGGTCAGAAGGTCGTGGCTGTTGGCAGTATGCACACCGTTTACCAGGTTGTAGGAAGACATGATCGTCATCGGCTGTGCTGTCTTGACTGCGATTTCAAAGCCCTTCAGATAGATTTCACGCATTGCGCGCTCGCTGATGTGCTCATTGACGTACATACGGTTATCTTCCTGGTTGTTGGCTGCAAAGTGCTTGATACTGGTTCCGATTCCGGCATGGGACTGGATTCCTCTGGTATCGGCTGCGGCACACATACCTGCCACCAGCGGATCTTCCGAGTAGTACTCGAAATTTCTTCCGCAAAGCGGATTTCTGTGAATATTCATGCCAGGCGCCAGCATACGGAAATGTGGAATTCTTCCATCTCTTTTCCGACGATATCACCGCATTTCCGGATCAGATCCATGTTCCACGATTGCGCAAGAAGCGCTGCTACCGGGATTGCGGTGCAGTACTGGAAATACTCCGTGCCGCCTTCCGGAACTTCGATTTCATTTTTGTTAAACGCATCTTCCAGAGGATTTCCGGAGGATACCATCTTTCCGTCTGCATCAACGACAAAGTGCGGAATCAGACGAAGACCGGCCGGACCGTCTGCAAGAATCGTATTGTAAATACCTCTGTCCTCAAGAAGAATGGAAGTTGTATCTCCCGCTGCTCCAGGCGCCATATCGGAAGAAGATCCGATAAATCCTTCCTGGCCAAGTCCGTCTGCAGTACCATTGCAGACGGCAGCCATCTCCTCTACGGTCAGCTGCGATACGAGATCTTTTAACGTCGCTTTTCCGCTCTTTACATCTGCCGCTGTCAGCTTCTCTCCCTCATAAGCCGGGAATGCTTCCGGTGTCTCACTGTAGACAACAGTCTCCGTCTTGATGCATTTGCTGCAGATATCGATCTGTTTTGCAGCTGCTTTTTCTTCTGCCTCACCTTCATAGCTGTACGGTGTTACGCCTGCTTTGGAGAGTTCCTGTGGAGCGTCATCTGCCGGGAAGAGATTCTTTCCCTGAACCGTAACAACGGTCTCTTTGAGATTCAGGGCTGCTGCTACTTTCGTTGTTCTGGAGCTGTTGCCGACACGGATGTAATACGTTCCTGCCTCGAGTACCCATGCTGCTTTTTTCTCATCGTAGGAAGCCATAGATCTCGTCGGGAAGGAAATGGTAATCGTCTGGGACTCACCCGGCGAGAGCAGATCGGATTTTCCGAAGCCGCCAAGCTCCTGATACGGTTTCTCAATCGTGCCATCCGGTGCGGAATAGTAAACCTGTACGACTTCTTTTCCGGCGAATGTATCACCAATATTCTTTACGGATGCGGTAACGGTAACGTTCTTGGCATCTGCCTCCACGTCCCTTACTTCCGTCTCAAAATCAGTATAACCTTTGCCATAGCCGAAGCAGTAGTTCGGGGTTACGTTGAAGGTGTCAAAATAACGGTAGCCGACATAAATGCCGTCGCTGTAATACTCATCGTTGGTGTCACCGTTGTTGTGGCTGAAATTTTTTGAGGACGGATAGTCTTCATAGGAAGCAGCCCATGTATCAGTCAGCTTTCCGGATGGGATGCTCTTTCCGAGAACAACGTCTGCAACGATGTTTCCGGTTGCATTTCCGGCCTGTCCTGCAAGAAGAATTGCATTCAGTCCTTTGATTTTCTTTAACTCTGTGGTGTCTACAAGGTTCGCAATATTCAAAATTAAAACTGTTTTCTCATAATGCTCTGCCAGATAGGCAATGTCAGCGAGCTCGTTTTCGCCGAGCAGATAATCGCATGCTCTGTTATAGCGGTCTGCACCTTCACCGGAGTTTCTTGACAGAACATAGATAGCGGTATCGGTGTCCTCTTTTTCGGTAATTACCGGCACGTCAGGCTGTGCAAATACTTCCGAGAACATAACAGCAAAAATCGGAACGTGAAGCTCCTCTGCTTTTTTTGCCAGCTCTGCCTGATATGCAGCCTGCGCATCTGCAAGCACTTTGTCATATTCATCGAGCCATTTACCAGTCAGAATTTCAAAGCCGGCCTCTTTTAAGCCCTGTTCGATCGTAACAACCGTTCTTGTGTTAACGTCTCCGGAACCGGTACCCCCTTTTACCGTGTGGCGGACGCCGTTACCATAAACTGCGACTTTTCCTGCACCGGCAAGCGGCAGGGTTCCGTCGTTTTCAAGAAGTGTCATGCACTCACCGGCCAGTTCACGTACCAGCGCGGAATGTTCTTTTTCTCTTGCAGATACTTCTCCTGTTTTTGATGCATAAAATGTTGCCATAATTCTAATACCTCCCAATAATAAATTCACATATAGCGCTTATATTGTAACGCATTTTTCGTCATTATGCAAAAGTTTTTTCACCTGTTTTCTCATATTTTATTTGTATTTTGTGCATTTTCTCTTATTATCCGACTTTTCTGTCTTTTTTTTCGCTCATTGATTTCTTTTTTTACTTTTTTATATTGATGCTTTTATTCTATTAATTTTCTGTAAACGATACGCTTTTTTACCTTTTTTTTTCGTCTTCTTTTACAAAATTCGTTGACGCGTTTGATTTTGGCAGTATAATGGAATCAGAGATCAATTTTAGGAGGCCCCCATTATGTTAAAACAACTTTCTATTTTCGCAGAAAATAAAAAAGGCACGATGCAGCAGATCACACAGATTCTGTTTGAAAACGACGTCAATATTTTAGGTTCCGTCAACAACGACAGCGCAGAGTACGGCATTGTCCGCATGGTCGTTTCCGATCCGGATAAAGCAGAGCAGGCGCTTCAGGCTGCCGGTTACATGACACGCCAGACGGATGTACTCGGTGTTGAAGTCGTTGATCAGCCGGGTAACTTAAATTCCCTTCTGAAAACACTGCTTGAGACAAATATCGACATCGACTATATCTATCTCTCTTTCAACCGCGAGTCCGGCTGCCCGATCATGGTGTTTCATGTACCGGATGTATACGAGACAGAAGCAAGCTTAAAGAGCAAGGGATATACCGTTCTCTAGAGCATGTTTGAAAAACACGAAAAAAGACATCTGGCGAAGTGATTTTTCACCCCTGCAGATGTCTTTTTTCTATATCATCTATTCTTTTTCTTCATCCTCAAACAGGTGATCCCGCGTAATGTTTTTTGCCCACAGTCCGCTCTTATACCGTTTCAGAACCCACGGCCATTTTACAAACTCGTCTGTACACAGCAGGAAATAAACCACAAGGACAGGAAGCTTGAAGACAAACGCTGCAATAAATCCAAGCGGCACCGCGTAGCACCACATATCAATCGTATCACAGACCAGTCCGAACTTTGTGTCACCTCCGGCACGGAATACTCCGGCAATCAGCGTCGTATTGACGGCCGCCCCCATAATATAATAGGTATTGATCAGCAGCATATATTTCAGATAATGCATCGCGGTCTCATTTAAAGAAGCAAATTTCAATACAAACGGCGTGATACCCAGCACAACCAGTCCACCCACAGCTCCGGCAACAACCGTCAGCTTCAGCAGTTTCGATGCATATTCCTTCGCCTTTTCCAGATTTCCTTCTCCCATAACATTTCCAAGCAGAATACCGCCTGCACTTGCCACACCAAAGCACAGCACGGTTCCGATATTTCTTACAACGACAACGAGCGAGTTTGCCGCTACCGCATCGCTTCCCAGATGGCCCAGGATCACAGAATACATCGAAAATGCAACGCCCCAGGAAAGATCATTTCCAAGTGCCGGAAGTGAAAGCTTCACAAAATCGGAAAACAGCAGCTTGTTGCGGATGAACATGTACCGCAGATCGAGCTTGATATCCTTACTCATAATCGACACAATCACGCAGCCGATCAGTTCAATGACACGCGACATCGCCGTTGCGATTGCAACACCGGTTGCTCCAAGCTTCGGAAATCCGAAGAGGCCAAAAATGAAGCATGCGTTGAAAAATACGTTCAGTGCGAATGCCATCATATTCATCGCCATGCTGATCGTCACACGGCCGAGGCTTCGAAGCACCGCAAGATAGATCTCCGTAATGCCCCAGCACAGGTAGGTCACACCCATGACGCGCAGATACGAAGCACCGATCCGGATCAGTTCCGCATTATCTGTAAACAGACGCATCATCATCTGTGGCATGGTAAAAGCAATTCCTGCCACAACGACGGAGATGATGACGGAGAATCGAAGTGCGATTCCCTCGACAGTCTGAATTGCTCGCATATTGCCTTTTCCAAAGTACTGGGCACACAGAAGTGTTGCTCCTGTTCCCAGTCCGTAATAAACCATAAATAATACATTTGCATAGTTGGATGCCAGGGATACCGCGGAAATAGCGGACTGTCCCACGTAGTTCAGCATCACGACATCGGCAGAGTTGACTGCCGCGCTTAAAAGATTCTGAATCACAATCGGCAGAACCAGCTTAAAAATCTGGCTGTAAAAGCCCTGCTCTTTTGTTGTTGCCCTCATGTTTCTTCTCCATTTCTCTTCTTTATTTGTCTTCTTTCTTTTCCTGTTTTGCCTTCACATACGGGTATCGGACCTGCGTGTAAACAAACATCACCAGAATATAGATGCCGCATGCGATCGCCGCGGGAACCGTAAGATCCGACAGATTGACATACGAGGTTCCGATCATCAGAATGCCGATGAAAAACAGCAGAATGTGAAGTGTCCGCTTTTTCATACAAAACGCAGATTTCTGATACTCTTCCGGGAAGATATCCGGCAGACGCCAGCAGGCCAGGAGTACCATAAATTCCGTCACCATATCGGTTCCGACACCCATGTTGGAAATCAATGTCAGATCCATTCCCGTAAGGATCGGAATGGCGCCCATCAGGAAAAAGACCATCAGAAGGATCGCCGGAACACCGTTTCTATTCTCCTCCGCGGTTTTTTCCGGCAGCCAGCCCTGTTTTGCGGCAGCCTGCAGTCCTCTTGTCACCCAGCTCAAGGTTCCGTTCAGGGTGGTAAGCAGCGCAAATACGGCACCACCGAACACGAAAAACAGGTACAGCCAGGTTGGAAAAATCTCCTGTGCGACAAGCGTCAGATTCTGAAATGCGACCGTTTCGACCGGAAGCACGCCGCCTGCCACGATACCGATCAGCACGTAGAATACAGCAACGATACTCGTGGAAAGCACGATAACCTTTGGAATCGTGCGGGACGGCTCCACGATATCATCTCCGTTCTCCGCAACGAATTTTGCGCCTCCGCACGCAAAACTTAAAAGCGCTACGCCTGTGAAAAAGTTCTTCGGACCGTTCGGCATCAGGTTGGATACCGTCGGTGTCAGGGCATCCCAGCTCACCTTGGGCAGACCGAATACAATAAATAAGAACAGGCTCAAAAGCAACAGCACAACCATGCCCTTTTGCACCAGTGCGCTCGATTTCAGTCCGATGAGATTGACGGCGGTACAGATTACAAGTGCTGCCATTGCGACAGCCGACTCGCCAAACTGTGGAAAAATCGAGCAGAAATAGCTCGCAAAGCCTTTCGCGTACGTTGCGATCAGAACCTGGCTTAAGACAAACATCGCAATGTACATAAAGCCGGCTTTTTCACCCATCAATCGTCGGATGTAAGTAAAGCCGGCGCCTGATGACGGGATTGCGGACGTCAGGATGATGAACGGTACACAGGTGATAATGGCAAGCACGGCACCTAAAATAAACGCTGCGGCAATGCCGTGTCCTGTCAGACCGATGACGATTCCCGTCAGTACCATGATGCCCGAACCGATGATCTGTCCGATCGCAAGTCCCATACAATCGGAAAAATTCAGTTTTTTATGACCTTCCCCCATACATTTTCCTTCCTTTCTCTCCCGTTTCTATTGGCGGATCCCAACAGAAACGCATAGCATCCTATTTTTTTATTCTACCGAAATCTCATCGTTTGTCAATTTGCAAAATGCGCAAGGTTTAACGCTTTACCTGTACAGAATAGACAATATTATAATTGAACTTGTTTCGCTTTAATTTTGAACTTTTCAACATTTTTACAATTTTCAGTTTTTCTATTGAACTTTTTTCTTGTCCATGCTACAATAAGCACAGTTTTGAACTTTTTTTTATTTTGTATTCTATCTTAAGGAGATTTTCTATGACAAACGAAACCTTTTCCGACCGTCTGAAACTAGCCATGCAGGCGAAACAGTTCAAGCAGGTCGATTTGATCCGAGCGGCCCAGCGGCGCGGTGTGAAGCTTGGGAAAAGCCATGTCAGCCAGTATGTCAGCGGAAAAACGGTTCCGCGCTCCGACATTCTTCACTTTCTGGCCGATGTGCTCCAGGTCGATCCCGACTGGCTGCTTGCAAAAGATTCCACAGTAAACTATACGGCAGATACGGTTTCTGATTCGACAGAATCTTGTTCTGATCCATCTGCTGCTTCTCTTTCCCAGACAAAAACAGGAGGTTCCCCTATGCGAGAATTTAAAAAATCATCAAAACTCGACAATGTCTTATATGATGTCCGCGGACCTGTCGTAGAAGAAGCCAACCGCATGGAAGCGTGCGGCACGCAGGTTCTGAAGCTGAACATTGGAAATCCGGCTCCTTTTGGTTTCCGTACCCCGGATGAGGTCATCTACGACATGAGTCATCAGCTTACCGACTGTGAGGGCTACTCTCCTTCCCAGGGACTTTTCTCCGCAAGAAAAGCAATCATGCAATACGCACAGTTAAAGAAACTGCCAAATGTTTCTATTGATGATATTTATACAGGAAACGGCGTCAGTGAGCTGATCAACCTCTGTATGTCCGCTCTTCTGGATGACGGGGATGAAATCCTCATCCCATCCCCGGATTACCCTCTCTGGACTGCCTGCGCAACGCTGGCCGGCGGAAAAGCCGTCCACTACATCTGCGACGAACAGTCCGAATGGTATCCGGACATCGATGATATGCGAAAGAAGATCACCGACCGCACAAAAGCGATTGTTATCATCAATCCGAATAACCCGACCGGTGCACTCTATCCGAAAGAGGTACTGCAGCAGATTGTCGAGCTTGCCAGAGAACATCAGCTGATCATCTTTTCCGATGAAATTTATGACCGGCTCGTCATGGACGGTCTCGAGCATGTTTCTATTGCATCCCTCGCACCGGATCTGTTCTGTGTCACCTTCAGTGGTCTTTCCAAATCGCACATGATCGCAGGCTTCCGTATCGGCTGGATGATCTTAAGTGGAAATAAAGCTATCGCAAAGGACTATATTGAAGGGCTCAAAATGCTCTCCAACATGCGTCTCTGCTCCAATGTTCCGGCACAGTCCGTTGTCCAGACCGCTCTTGGCGGCCACCAGAGTGTCAACGACTACATCATTCCGGGCGGACGGATTTACGAGCAGCGCGAATACGTTTACAAGGCATTCTGCGATATTCCGGGTATCACCGCAGTCAAACCAAAAGCTGCGTTCTACATGTTCCCGAAAATTGACACGAAAAAGTTCAATATCACAAACGACGAAAAATTTGCTCTCGATCTGCTGCGCGACAAAAAACTTCTGATCGTCCACGGCGGCGGCTTCAACTGGGGACAGCCGGATCACTTCCGCGTTGTTTACCTGCCGCGAATTGAAGTTTTAAAGGATGCGGTTGGAAAGCTCACCGACTTCCTCTCTTATTATCATCAGTAAAATTCTGATCACTTTTTTCACAGAGCTCCACCGGAAATACCACCTTTTTTTTCCGGCGGAGCTTTTTTCCTTTACCGGATTCTTTCCTGCTGCATTACACTTTACCGGTACCCGGCAAACAACAGGTAACTTTTCGTTACAGTTCACTCAGCAGTGAAACACTTGCTGTTTCGCTGCGTAAGAAAGTGATTCAGGCGTGAGCAGCCCTCCTTTTGCGAAGCAAAACTTTAAATGAGGGCTGCGAATGTTACAGTTCGCTGGGAACCAGTGAACTGTAACAACTTTTCTGTTCCACGGCTTAATTTCGATTGCGGCTCCTGTTCCTTTATGTTATAATTTTTTTAAATCAAGCCACAACCGTTCTTTTGAGTTCTGTTCTCGCTGTATCGCTTCTTGGCGGATGCCGCGCCTCCGACAAACCCGTTACGCTGACCGTATGGACGTATTACAACGGAGATCAGTTAGCTTCCTTTGAACGTCTTGTTGAGGAATTCAATACAACGATCGGAAAAAAAGAGCATATTACGGTCGAAGCCTCCAGTCAGGGCAGCATCAATGACCTGGAAAAAAATGTTCTCGATGCCGCCAAAGGAAGGGTTGGTGCCCTTGCCATGCCAAATATTTTTTCCGCCTACGCCGATACCGCCTATACGCTTGAGCAGATGGGACAGGTCGTTGATCTTTCCCCTTATCTTACAGAGAAAGAAAAGGCTGCCTATCTTCCCAATTACCTGGAAGAAGGTGACTTTTCCGATGACGGCAGTATCCATATTATTCTGACAACCTCCACAAAATTCCTGCGTATCATGGAAATGGCAAGTATTGAACTGGGTGGCTATGAGATGCGTTTTGATCTCAACACGGTCTATGTCACAAAGAACTTTTTCCCATGCTCAACCTTCCATCTGAAGATGTCTCCGGGCTTTCCACCCGGTATTTCCAGCAGATGCTGCGTGAATTTGACCAGACACATTCTCATACCGTATGGGTCGGACATTCTAAGGTGTATGAAATTTCATTTTCTGACGGAACAATCCGCTACATCCGTATGGAGACCTCCCGCGAGGGCTATGCGCAGATCGGACTTGTCGAAGATTTTACCTCCGTTATGCTGGAACGGCAGCGCATGGAGCACGAGCGTGATTACGATGCATTGACCGGTCTCTACAATCGACGCGCGTTTCAGCGGGAAAGTGAAGCTCTTTTTGAGCATTCGGAAGTTCTCGGTCACGCTGCCCTTCTGATGATCGACCTTGACAATCTAAAACGCACCAACGACACCTTCGGCCACGACTGGGGCGATGCCTATATCCGGCAGGCAGGACAGTGTTTTATCTCCTCTGTGCCGGCTAAAACGCTCTGTGCCCGTATTTCCGGCGATGAATTTAATCTTCTGTTCTACGGCTACCAATCGCAGGAAGAAATTCGAGCACTTCTGCAGAATCTTTCCCTTGCGGTTTCAAATACAGCCCTGGAGCTGCCAAGTGGTCGTAAACTGCCCCTTCGCCTTTCCGGCGGAGTTTCCTGGTATCCGGAAAACAGTACAGATCTGTCTACGCTGAAAAAATATGCGGATTTCGCAATGTACCAGGTAAAGAAAGCAGAAAAAGGGTACATTACCGAATTCGATCTGGAGCTTTTTACAAAAAATGCAAAGGAAACCGAGATGCGCCGCCTGTTCCATAAAATGTTGAATGAAGAGCTGTTTACGTATTACTTCCAGCCAATTGTTTCCGCCACGGACGGCAGTATCTACGCCTACGAGGCGCTGATGCGCGGAAATCTCCCGGCACTTACTCGTCCGGATCAGATCCTGCAGCTGGCTCACGAGGAAGAGTGCCTGCATGAAATAGAACGTCTGACTATGTTTCTCTCTGCAAAATCCTATGCCACATTCCTCTCCACCCATCAGATACGCGGTGATGAGCTTCTCTTTGTCAATTCGATTGCAAGCCAATACATGAATCACGACGAGGCAGTGGCTTACGTCGAACAATACAGCTTTCTTCAGGATCGGATTGTCATTGAGATCACAGAGGAGGATTCACCGGATCTTACAGCTCTGCTGAAAAAACGTGAGATGCCGGGATTTTCCGGTGTATTTGCCCTGGATGACTACGGCAGCGGCTACAGCAATGAAAAAACGCTTCTGGAGCTTGCACCGGCGTATATCAAGCTAGATCTTTCCATCATCCGCGATATCGACTCCGATCCGGACAAGCAGCAGATCGTAGAAAATATTGTTTCCTATGCACATCAAAGAGGCATGAAAATCATTGCCGAGGGTCTGGAAACTCCAGCTGAACTTTTGAAGGTACTGGAACTGGATGTTGATCTCCTGCAGGGCTATTTTCTTGCAAAACCGTCCGCTGTTCCGAAACCTGTCAGTGCAGAATCCGTTGCTGTCATAGAACGCTTCCGGAAGCATCTTGCGTAATTCCACCTCTTCCTGCAGCGTCCTTTCAAATCACAGCATCTATGTCTGATCTGCTGCTTCGAAACAGATACCGGTCAGCGACCCGGAGCGTATCTGAGCAATCATCCCTCAAAAAACACCCATAGCAAACCCTGCAAAAGCAGGGTTTTGTCTCCACTCTGAAGGATCCTGCCTGACAGGATCCTTTTTTATACTTTTTTATACTTTTTTCATATTTTTCTCCTGTTCGTTCCTCCGCTTCTGTGCTATGATACCTTACAGCAATGACAACCCGTCCATCGAAAGGAGTTTTTCTATGTGTACAGCAGCAACCTATCAAACACGCGACTTTTATATGGGTCGCACACTCGATTATGAATTTTCCTATGGCGACCAGATCACCGTTACACCTCGCAATTATCCGTTTTCCTTTCTTCATATGCCGTCCCTTTCCCATACTATGCAATGATCGGCATGGCGTGTGTGATGGATGATTACCCGCTCTATTATGAGGCGTTCAATGAAAAGGGGCTTGGTATCGCCGGCCTTAATTTTGTAGGAAATGCCGTTTATTTCGATCCGAAACCGGAGAAAGACAATATCGCGCAGTTCGAGCTGATCCCGTGGATTCTCGGTACATGTGCTTCGCTTGCGGAAGCAAAAGAATCCCTCTCCCGTATCAATCTCATCAGCACACCTTTTAAAAAGAATCTTCCGCTCGCACAGCTTCACTGGATCATCGCAGATGCATCGGGTGCCATCACCGTGGAATCCACGGCGGACGGTCTGCATGTCTACGACAATCCGGTCGGCGTTCTGACAAACAATCCGCCGTTTCCAATGCAGATGTTCTCACTGAACAATTACCTGCATCTGTCACCGAAACAGCCGGCCAACACGTTTTCCAACCAGCTCGATCTTTCTACGTACAGCCGTGGCATGGGCGGTCTTGGACTGCCGGGCGACCTCTCGTCTGCTTCCCGCTTTGCACGCGTGGCGTTTGTAAAGCAGAACTCGATCTCGGGAAACAGCGAAACGGAGAGTGTCAGCCAGTTTTTCCATATTTTAAATTCTGTTGACCAGCAGAGAGGATGCTGCGAGGTGGCGGACGGAAAGTATGAGATCACGCTCTATACTTCCTGCTGCAATGCGACGCAGGGAATTTACTATTATACGACGTATGACAATCATCAGATTTCTGCGGTTGATATGCACCGCGAGAATCTTGATGGCGAAACGCTTCGCTGCTTTGCGCCGGTGACGGGCGAGCAGATTCATATGCAGAATTAGAAAAATCCGGTACAGAAATCTTTGAGGACCCCTCAAAAAAGATTCTGTATCGGATTTTTTCTACATCTCATCACACATTGTAAAACAGACGTCGCACCGGCTTCTGGTGCGGCATTTTTCAAAATACAGCTCCTCGAGCGGAATCCATTTCTTCTGAAATTCCACCGCCTTTTCACTCCCGTTCCGCTTTTCAATTCTCTGGATCTGCTCGATCGGATCGATCGTGAGGAAGACCTTCATATCGTAGTATGCTTCCAGCCGTTCATGGCAGGAGCATTTTTCCAACTGCCGGGATCTGGCCGATGAAGAACGGCAGGATCAGGCCGATCGCAAAGAGCATGCCGGAAAGGGTTACTTTTTTTACTTTTTCCATCTTGAAATTCCTCCCTTATGTTTCCTTCTGGAATCAGTGTATCATTCAAGTACACTTTAAAGTCAAGACCTTTTCTGCATTTTTCTCTATTTTTCCCACTATTTTAGTATATTTTGTATTTTCCGTGCTTCTCGGTGTCTGACTGCACTTTCTGTAGGAACTTTTTCTGTCGTTTTCCATGGTTTTGTGGTACACTTTTGGATATTGGGAAATGCAGTCATTTTCTGCAGTTCCCTGACTATTTTTCGAAAGGATTTTATCATCATGCAGTTTTATCTCGCCCCGATGGAAGGGCTGACCGGGTATGTGTACCGGAATGCTTACCACAAATATTTTCCGGCGGCGGACCGTTATTTCACGCCGTTTATTACAAATAAAAAAATGAGTTCCCGCGAACGGAACGATATTCTCCCGGAGCACAACGAAGGAATGACGGTGATTCCGCAGATTCTCACTAATCAGGCGGAGGATTTTCTGTTCCTGACAAAGGAACTGAGGGAGTACGGTTACGATACCGTCAATCTGAACCTCGGATGCCCGTCCGGCACGGTTGTCGCCAAGCGGCGCGGCTCCGGGCTGCTCGCGTGGCCGAATACGCTCGACGCGTTTCTCGATGAGATTTTTTCGTCGTGCGACTGCCGCATCTCGATCAAAACGCGGCTTGGCACAACGGATACCGACGAGTGGGAGGATCTGCTTACGGTTTACGACAAATATCCGCTCGAGGAACTGATCATTCATCCGCGGATTCAGAAAGATTTCTATAAATTTACGCCGCGCATGGAGTGCTACCGGACAGCGTATGAGACGAGCCGCTGCTCGCTCTGCTACAACGGTGACATTTTCTCACCCGATGATTTTCAGAATCTCTGCCGTGAGTTTCCGGACACGGAGAAAGTGATGCTCGGACGCGGGGTACTGCAGAATCCGTGGCTGATTGGGATGCTGCGCAGTGCAGATCCGGCAGGCGGCGAAGCTCTGCTCCCGATAAAGAGCTGCTGCACGCGTTCTGTGAGGATCTCTGCGCCGGTTATGCGTGTGTGATTTCCGGGGATAAAAATGTGCTGTTCAAATTAAAAGCACTTTGGATTTATCTTGGAATGTCGTTTACCAATCCGCAGAAATATCTGAAAAAGATCAAAAAGGCGAACCGGCTTGCCGAGTATGAAGAGGCGGTCGACGCACTGTTCCGGGAACAGGAGCTGATTCTTTAATTTCGAAGTCCATTAGTATCTTTTGGAAACCATGTCACTTTCAGGTACGCACTTGTCTTTTCTGCAAAATCCGGTACGATAGAAACAGGATACAACGACTTATTTCTATTTTGTTTTTGGGAGGATTTTTACCATAATCGATTTACACAAGGAAGACGAAAAGCTTTTTGCTCTTGTCGGCGCATGCAGCGTGATGTCCTTCTTCGTTCCTCCCCAACTCGAGAAACTCCTCTAACTTTTTCACACTATTTCCTCCTTGTATACCTATAGGGGTATTGGTTGTCAAGAGGAGTTTTTCAAAATCAGAAAAACAAAAAGAACTTCTGACGAAGCATCTTTTTTCTGCTCCTGCCGGAAGTTCTCTTTTCATCTTATCTTCTTATTTTTATTTCATATTTGCAAACCGTTCCACAGCCTTCGTAAACTGTACAATCGTCTGATCCGCATCTCCGTGCTCGATGCCGTCGCGCACGCAGTGCTGGATATGGCCCTCGAGGACAACTTGTCCTACTTTATGAAGTGCCGATTTTACCGCATTGATCTGCGCCAGTATATCCTCGCACGGCACGTCCTCATCCACCATACGTTCGATCGCCTGCACCTAACCGATGATCTTTTTCAGGTGACGGTGAAGATTATCTGCATCCATACACTGTTTCATTTTGCATCCTCCTTGTTTCAAATCCGTCATCGCATCGGCAGCGTTACAAAGGTGCAGTGGTCTTCCTCTTCTGCTTCCTCTGCAATCAGATTCCGGATATTCTGCATACGGTTGTCCAGCTCCGCGCTCTGTCTTGCGCAGTCGTAGAGTTCATCCTGCAGATATTTGACATGATTTTCGGGAATATTTTTCTTGTAGCGCATCTTATGCTCCAGACTCGCCCAGAAATCCATCGCGATCGTACGGAACTGTACTTCCACGTAGACCAGTTTCTTTGTATCCTGTAAAAAGATCGGCACCTGAACGATCAGATGAAGACTGCGGTAGCCGCTCTCCTTCGGATGCTGAATATAGTCCTTCCGCTCAATCAGCGTAATGTCATCCTGTTTCAGAAAACTGTCTGCCAGCTTATAAATATCGCTTGGAAAAGAACAGATCACACGCACACCGGCGATATCGCGGATATTTTCCTCGATAGACTCCAGTGTGACCGGGATGTCTTTCACGCGGATTTTCCGCATAATGCTCTCATACGATTTGACCCTTGTTTTGATTCCTTCAATCGGGTTCTGGTCATAGGAAAGCGAGTATTCCTGATTCAGCACCCGGAACTTTGTCTCGATTTCCATAATGGCGCACTGATAATACGACATCAGAAGCTCGAACGGCTTTTTGTTCTTCTGCATCATCTGAATAAACTCGTCCGATAAAAGATTCTGCTTTACAAACTCATCCCGTTTTGTCTCGATCAGATTTTTTCCCTGTTTTCTAATTTCCTCCAGTACTTCGAGGTTTTTCATCATCCGTTTTTTCGTCCTCCCAAAACTGCGTTCTCTGTCCTTTATGCTATCATTTTAGGCCTGTAAAGTCAAATTTTTTCTTCTTTTACTCTACCTTCAGCATCCGGTAGCCAACCCCGATATGCGTCTGGATATACTGCGTCTGCTCTCCGTTCTTTTCCAGCTTTTTCCGAAGCGTCGCCATGAAAACACGGAGGGAAGCGATATCGTTCTCCCAGCTGCTTCCCCAGATTTTCTGTGTAATAAACGTATGCGTCAGCACCTTCCCTGCATTCTGCGACAGCAGGCAGAGCAGCTTGTATTCGATTGGTGTCAGATGAAGTTCCTCTCCGTCAAGATATGCGCACCCCGCTGCGTACTCGATCCGCAGTGCGCCGTTTTCAAAGACAGCCGACTGGACTCCATTTTCTGCCTGCATCTGGGACAGACGGCGCTGTGTGACTCGAAGGCGGGCCAGCAGTTCCTCCACAGAAAACGGTTTCGTCAGATAATCATCCGCTCCTGCGTCCAATGCCTCGATTTTATCGCTGTCCTCACTTCTTGCACTGATTACGATAATCGGCATATTCGACCAGCTTCGAATCTTTTCAATCACCTCTACGCCATCAATATCCGGCAGGCCAAGGTCGAGCAGAACAATGTCGGGATTATGTGTGGATGCCTCCATAATGGCACCCGCACCGTTCTTTGCAGAAATATACTTATAATCGTGTGTTTTTAACGTCGTAGTAATCAGGTTGTGAACCGGCGTATCATCTTCCACAACCAGAATTAATGTCTTATTCATTCAAATTCACCTCACTGAGCGGCAGGTTAATCCGAAAGCAGCAGCCCTGTGGACCGTAGTCATAAAGTGCTATCTCCCCGCCGTGCGCATTTACAATCGAACGGCAGAGTGCCAGTCCAAGGCCAAGGCTTCTGCGGCTGTCGCTTACTTTATTTTTCCCGGAATAGAACATCTCAAACACATGCTCTCTGGACTCTTTTGGAATCCCGGGGCCGTTGTCCTCCACCGCGATCCAGACATTTTTCTCCTCTTTTCCGGCTGTCGAGAACCCACTGAATGATTTCCTGTTCCCTTAGGTCAAAGATTTTTTCCGTCTTTCCTCCTGTCTGCGCGCTGTAAAGTGTTCCGCGGACAATTCTGCTCTCCTGTGCCCCTGCCGGTGCGGCCGTCAGATCCCTTCCCAGCAGTTTTACAAGCTTTGTCGCTGTAATATCAAAAATCTCCGACGCATCCTCTGCCTTCTGCAGAAGCTGGCTGGTATTGAAAAGAATTTTCGTCCGGAACGCATCCCGCGCAGACAGCTTTGCATTCTCTTTTAATTTTGATGCAAGCGTACCTGTCAGAATGGAAATGCCCAGCATGATGGCAAAGGTCACCGGATAACCGGAACCGTACGCGTACAGTGTCAGACGCGGTTCTGTCAGGAAGTAGTTAAACAGCACTACACTGATCACAGAACTGATTACGCTGCAGGTATAACCGCTGGTCAGAATGGACGTCATCATAACGCCGACCAGATATATGGTAATGATATTGGAATCCGGAATGATATGGATTTCCAAATCCGGCACCAGATCGGTCAGCCGTTCGGTCCATCCCCTTCTCTTTCGAAAAAATCCCTGATCCATCATGCTTTTTCCAATGACAATCCGCGTTACTTCGGAAATTCTCGCATATTCTGCAATCTGCAGGGCAATGTCCTCGCTGTGCGTCGTTACAATCTCCGCCCCGCTCTGTTCTGCCAGGCGGATATGCTTCTGCAGCCTTGCCTGATCCTCCGGCGTTTTCTCTGTCGGTTCCGCGGTCTGCACATACAGTGCTGTAAAATTAGCACCAAATGCCCGGGCCATCTGTGCCGCAGTCCGGATAATTTTTTCATTGGACGGCGAAAATGACAGACAGACCAGAATATGTTCTTTTCTCTCTGTTTTCTGTTTTTCTTTTTCCAAATGCTTCACCTCGCTTCCAATTGTAGACATAAACAATCAAAAAGGACACCTTTTATTGTATAATTATGTTACCCCACAAACATACGAAAGAAGGTGTCCTTAATGAAAAATTAGCATTGAAGAAACTGCTAACTTATATGAAAAGTGTATACAAAATTCCACAAAAAATCAAGGTTTATCCGATGAAAGAAAAAGAAAACCCATCCCGTTGTTTAATATCGTTATGCCAGTGCTGATTTTCCTGATGCTTCAGTATGAAAGTTTTCATACCATTTTTTCAGCGCCGGAAAGCATGGAGAAACGACCGAAAAACTGTATCCGTGGAAAAATCCCAAAAGTTGATGCAGTCAGGGATCTTCTTTCCCGGATTGATCCAAAAGAAATCGAGGAAATTCACGCGCAGACGATTGATGTTCTGAAACGCAACCGCGTATTTCGGGAAGGAACCATAGGCGGATATGTTGCGGCAGGTATTGATGGGGTGGAATTATTCAGCAGTACAAAAAAGTCCTGTCCAGACTGCCTGAGCCGGAAGAACGGGACGGGGAAGACAGAATACTTTCATCGAAGTGTGGTATGTATGACGGTAGGAAAATCGCCGCATGTGATCTTTGGGCAGGAAATGCTGAAACCCAGAGATGGTTCAGAAAAAGATGAAGGGGAACTGACAGGAGCGAAAAGGCTCATCCGGCGTTTAAAGAAAAGGCATGGTCATTTCGCAGATGTGATTGTGGCGGATGCACTGTACCTGAATGCCCCGTTTATCAATACTTTGAAGGAATGCGGTTTAGAAACGGTAATCCGTCTGAAAGATGAAAGAAGGCTTCTGTTTCAGGATGCGGAAAGCATGTTTCAGCGGGACAAGGGGAGAAAAAGGAGCTTCAGGAAGGGAAAAAAGAGTATTGAAGTCTGGGATCTTTCCGGATTTGAGATAGACCTTACCTGGACGATATCTTAAGCGTACTGAAATACGAGGACGGCCACTACGATCTCGTGAGTCTTTCCGACAAGGATTATCAGAAAAAACTGGATGTCCAGATTGCCTACTGGGATAAACTGAAAAATGAAATTCAGAAGGTCAGATCCGGAGAAAACGGAACGGCGGATCTGGTAGACATGAGCGAGACGTATTTCCAGATGGCAGATGAAACGGTTGCCGCAGTCAAAGTTTCCCATGCCAACCGCCAGCTGGAACAGAAAGCCTACATCGACCTTCACACGGGACTGCCGAACAAGAGCAAGTGCGAAGAGCTGTTCCACAATGTGGAATTCATCAAAACTCCTACCGCCTGTATCGTCTTTGACATGAACAACCTGAAACGCGTCAACGACAGCCTCGGCCACTCCATCGGCGACCAGCTGATTCTGAACTTTGCCCGGCTGCTGCGAAACTCGATTCCCGCGAAGCATTTCGTAGGAAGATACGGCGGCGATGAATTTATGGCGGTCATCTATGATGCAACCCGCGAAAGCATCACAGAAATCCTCACAGAGTTTCAGAACGAAGTCGAACAGTTCAACGGCTACGGAACCCAGTTCCGCATCAGCTATTCCCACGGCTTGGCACTTTCCACCGATTACAACGAATGTACGCTCCGCACGCTGTTTGACAAAGCAGATAAATATATGTATGAAAACAAGCAGCAGAGCAAGCAGGGACGCCAGAACTAAAGAAACGCCGGAACCGGAAATATCTTATCGCCGGTTCTGGCGTTTTTTCTTGCTGTTTCTCTTTTATTTTTTTGCAAACGCTTCTATCTGCGCATATCCCGCTGAAAAATCAATGGGTTCCTCCCGCAGCTTCTTTCTGACCGCATCGCGTCCTTCCTGATCTGCCAGCACTTTCTGGATTTTATCGGCAAACTGCATCACATCCAGCGGACAGAGATATCCGTTTTCCCCATCCCGGATCTGCTCGCGCATGGACGGAATATCGGAAGCGATGATGACCTTCTGCAGGCTTCTCGCCTCTACAATCGTAATCGGATAGCCTTCGTGACGGGACGGCTGGAGATACAGGTCGCAGGATTTTACGTACGGCGCAGGATTTTCGCGCATTCCGAGAAAAATAATTTCCTGCTCCACCTGATATTCCTTTGCCATGGTCCGCAGCTTGTTCAGATCTCTTCCATCACCGATGATGAACCATTTGAAGCAAAGTCCCCGTTTTTTCAGTTCCGCCGTAATCTGCACCGCAATATCATATCCTTTTTCTTCCGAAGCTCTTCCCACCGTCAGAAATTTCAGCTCTCCTGTGTACTGCGGATCGCTAAGCGGCTCCTCACTCCGTCTCTGCACCTGTTTGATGTCAATGAAATTCAGCAGAACCTCTGTCCGGTCCGCGAGTTCTGGAAAACGGGCAATGACCTGTTTCCGGACAGGCTCGGAAACGCAGTAAATTTTATCATACTCCGGAATAAAGTCCCTGGTCCGGAACAGCCACCAGAGATTTTCTCCGTGGAACCAGACCGCTTTCTTCCGCGCATTCGTCTTTCTGGCTCCGAATGCGGTTGTGAACGCACCGAATCCGAAAAAGTCGAAAACAAGATCGTATTGTTTTGTTTCCGGCTCCACACACTCCAGAATCCGTTCATACAGTTTTCCATACCGTTTCTTTCCATACACGACGCGCATCAGAAATACGCCCATTCCTCTGGCATAGAAAGACCGTTCTGCCGGTGTCTCCCGTTTTCCCACAATCCGTTCCAAAGCCGGATGCGGCTTTTTGTCCCAGATCATCTGGCGCACTTCCACTTCCTTCGGAATCCGCTCCAGCAGAACGCCTCTTTTTTCGACCAGAAGAAGCGTTACATCTTCTTTTTTCTCCACCAGTTTCTGCAGCAGCGCTGCCATGGCCACTTCCGTTCCGCCCATGTCCATGGTACGTCCCAGCACCAGTATTTTACTCATTGCTTACCTCTCATCTGCTTTTTTCTCTGTTCTAACGCCAGTAGGCATCTCCCACATGCGCAGGATGACGCTGATCCTCCGGCGGAAGCTGATGGTAATCGCCGTACAGGGTGTGAAGATACGTCTCGTATCCCGCCGGGGCATTGATCAGATGGCCTTCAAACGGAAGGCGCACGATCTCTTCGATCGCTGTTTTGGGAATCGCGTCCGACTTGCGGTAACCGCCGCACTGGCAGGCCACCCACTTTGAGTCCTCCGCGCGGTACTTTCTGCACTCTTTTTCCATCTCGCGCAGAATCCGCTCTTTTCCATAACATTTCCGGATCGCCCATTTGCACCATTTTGCGAAGCTTCCTTTGTTTCCTTTTAAGGTCTGGCGGTAGGTGCGGAATGCATTCATCCGCTGGCTTTCCAGAAACAGCAGCTTTTTCCAGTGACGGTCGTACTCCGGTGTATCTTTTTCCGGCAGTCCGTCAAACGGGAAATGTCGACGAAAAGACCGGTATCCACAGCTCCTGCCACGTGCTCAACAAGACTCGTTCCGGTGTGTACCAGCTTTCCGTATGCCAGTGTGAAACCCTTTGTATTATGAAAATTCATGACGCGGTACGGTGTATCCGTTTCGCTGTTTACAATCTGTTCCAGTTTTTCATAATCCGCTCTCGGCATCCAGACATCCACATCATCATCCCACGGAATGAACCCCTGATGCCGGATCAGCCCGAGCAGCGTTCCATCTGCTGCAAAATAGATCAGGTGATGTTTCCGGCAGACTTCATCCAGATACAGTAATATTCCAAGCGCAATCTCCTGTTTTTCTTTTAATTCTGTAATTTTACGCATAACGCATTGCCTTTCTGTTTTGTTTTTCCCATCCATTATAAACACTCTGCCGGATTTTTTCAATTTAAAGTTCCTGCCGCTCCGGCGCCCGTCTGAAGATTCCGCACTGTTTTTATCAGTACCTTCATATCCACCGGTTTTACTATGTGTGCGTTCATGCCCGCTTTGAAGGCATTCTGCACATCTTCTGAAAATGCGTTGGCTGTCATCGCAAGAATCGGGATTTTCTTTGCCAGCGGGTGGCTGCTGTTCCGGAATTCTTTGCTCATACCGATTCCATTATCCGCTACCCGCAGGCACATCTGCGCATAATGATCCGATGTCGGCACCAGCATCAGCATCGACCAGTCGTATCCGTCCAGCTTCTTTAAAACCATGTAATACGTATTTTCTTCGATCACAACATCCGTACACATAATGGTCTTTTTTTCTGTTCTTTGACCAGACTGTCATCCAGCGTACCGGATGAAACTTCTTTTACGTTCTTCAGATATTCTTTTGCTGCATCAAGACCGACGATTCCGGTATCCTGCTGATTCAGCTCGTCTTCCATTCCTTTTAAGAAACCACAGATCACAACGGTGTACTCTTTTTCGTCCTCCAGATCGGTTCCATCTTTGGTCAGAAGCACATATGGATAAGGATATCCGTTTCCATTGAGATCACAGCCTTCTTTTGCCATTTCTTTGATCTTTGCACCCGTCAGGGTTGATGTCTGCAGCGTTCCATTGCCAAATCCAAATAAGCAGATACAATACGCTCCAATGAACGCATTTCCTTATCTGTTAGATAATTCTTCGCAATGCTGACATCACTTTTTACAATCTTGCCCTCCGGAGCTGCAGCCCATGTAGTTAATCCCATGTGTGGCTTATCTGCATCGGCTCGCTCGTAAATCAACTCCGCTGCTGTATGTCCGTGAACTGCATAGTGCATCTTGTTCTGCACTTTTGCAAAAAATTGCTTTGTTGTTTTCGCTGTTCGGTCATAATCAAGAGCTGTAGCATAGATATCTGTTATCTTCTGATAAAATCTACGCTCAGAGAGACGGATTTCTCGAATCTGCTCAAGCAAATGGTCGAAATATTCTACTGTGAGCACAGAGCCACCATTTTTCAGGCGTTCATCATCCATGACTCAACCTTTGATGGCGTAGTCCTTCACGATGCCATTGGCCCACTTACGAAACTGTACTGCTCGCTCATTATTAACCTTGAATCCAACCGCAATAATCATTTGAAGATTATATTGCTATGTTCATTTATCGTTGGCAAACCAACGTCATACAATGTGGCCATCATCCTCTGTGTCAGCCATATATTCCCATCCTCATAGCGCATCTCAATACTATCCTGCTGACCACCAACAGAGGCAACATAGGTCAGGTATTCTGCTGCACTGGAACGGATAGTTACTTCATCTTTTTTCTTTTTCAAATAGAAGGCCTCCTTCTTCGATAAATCACTCAATGCTGCTGCAGGGTCAAATGCAAGATTGATATACTGCTGTTCTAATTTCTGTTTCCATGTAGGTATGTCTGTCATGCGGATATCCTTAGTAACATTGAAAACAAAGTTTTTAATTGTGCTGTAATCTACAGAGCGGTAATTGAGACTGTTTCAAGTTTTGTGTAAACAGAAAAAACTGATATAAGATATGTCATTAGTTATCGAGGACGGAGCCCGTTTTGGGGACTCTGTCCTTGTTTGTATTATAATGCAATTTCCAGGCATGTCAAGCAGGCTGTCATCCGATGGAAATACAGTTTTTGATTTTGTGACTTTTCGGAGCTGGCGGTTAAATCCTTCGATGGTGTTGGTCGTATAGATCAGGCGTCGGACTGCTTCTGGATACTCCCGCCGGTGACGATTTTCACCAAATCCACATCTTTATTTTTTTAATAACTTTTTAGTTTTTGATGCTGTAAACTGAATAATCGGTCCTGAGATAATGATCGTTACGATTGTACATATGCCAAACTTTCCCCCCAGCAAAACTCCGGTAAGTACCATAACAATATCCAGTATCATCCGCACTGCTTTTACCTGCCAGCCGTTCTTTTCCGCAAGAGAAAAGGTTAATGCCTCGTAAGAACCACGTCCCAGTGAAGCTGCCGCATAAACTCCTGTTCCGACTGCAAAAAGCATGACTCCCAGCAACATAATCAGTGCATTCACCCACAAATGCGTACTGTACACATGTGCATTTGCAAACAAATCAACACAGAGGCTATACACAAGCTGATAAATAATCGTACCAATATGTATCTGTGATCTGTCATAGAAAAATGAGAATACGATCATAATTATGGCTACAATCAGAGATGCCATGCCTATACTTATATGAAATGTCCTTGAAATCCCCTGCCACAAAACAGCAAGGGTTGCCCCTCCAAATCCCGCATACAATGCAAGGGTAATGCCATATGCTGCTATGATCGAACCAATCACAATGATTATTATTTTTTTCGTCCATTCTGTTTTACTCATTGTTATAGCCTCCTTTTATTTTTATTTGAATTCTTACTACGCATTTTATCTTTATACTATAAATGAGCAAGTTCGTGATTTTGCATAAAAGAAAGACACCTTGAATTCGATTGTGTTGTATAATGAAAGTGACCAAACCAACATTTACAGCATTCACGAAAGAAGGTGTCTCCTGCAAATACTATACATCATTCAGCATTCATATACAACCAGTTTAAAAAATTAGATTTATGCAAATCGTATTCTAATCGAATGATCAATCATCTTATGAGTATCCTGATTATCATCTTTCTTTCTGGATACCATGGAAAAACCACGGATTTTGCCAAAAACAGTTCCTGCCATAGAACTACAATTGCCCATTTCCTCAACTCTGGAAAGTGGGATGAATCGTTGCTTTCAGATACATTAAAACGGCCTGTCATTGAGATTATTTATTCAGAAGCAGCCCTCACCGGAAAACCTGTTTTCTGTATTGTTGACGATACGATAGCTGCAAAGACAAAGCCTTCGTCACGGGCTCTGCATCCGATTGAAGATGCGTATTTTCATCAATCTCATTTGAAAGGCAAACAGGACTATGGGCATCAGGCAGTTTCGGTTATGCTTTCCTGTAACGGCATTGTTTTGAATTATGCTTTTGTGCTGTATAACAAGGCAATTTCTAAAATCGACATTGTCAGCGAATTGGCTGCCGAATTATCCGTGACACATAAAAACTTTGATCTTGTGACAGTTAAAGGCAGAAACTCTTCCTTAACCCCGACCATGAGCACACTACCCGCCTGACTGAATTTTATGGCATTGTCCATAATATTCGACAGAATCCTTCAAATCTCCGCTCTGTAGTTTATTCATACCCAGCACATCATTTACCAGAGACACCAGATATTTCAGGGATTCCATTACCTTTTCTCTGATCTTCTGCTGCATCTGTGGATCATCTGCGTACTGATTTCCCATATTTACCATACCGATAATACCATTCAGTGGTGTACGGATATCATGACTCATCGTTGCCAGAAACCTTGTTTTCATTTCGGCTTCCCGCTTTGCTGCTTCCGCAGCAAAGTTAAGATCCTCTTCACGTCTCTTGGAATCGCTGATACTACGGACCGTACATAAAACATGGATTACATTTCCAGACTCATCCCTTTTTTACAGTAAAAATTTTTCCATGCACCTGGAAGGCTCCTGATTGCCTGATTTCCATTTCCCTCTTCTACCTTGTGGGTTTTATGATGTTCCAGGCACCTAATCCAGATTCTTTTGTAACGTATCGATCAATTCTTCAATAATTATTGGCTTGGATAAGAATCCATCCATACCGCATTCCAGAACTTTCTTTCTGTCCTCATCAAAAGCATTAGCAGTCATGGCAAGAATGGTAATTCCCGACAGTGCCGGATCAGTAAGCGCACGGATCTGCTTGGTAGCCTCATATCCATTCATTACAGGCATCTGCACATCCATCAGTACCAGATCATAATCCCCTGGTATTGAATTTTTAATTTTCTCCACTGCCTCTGCTCCATTTTCTGCTGTATCAACCAGGAATCCATATTCTTTCAGAATTTCCACTGCAATTTCACTGTTCAGTTCATTATCTTCCACAAGAAGTATACGCCTGCCTCTGAAATCTAAATCTGCTGCCGGAAGAATCTTATCCTCTGCCTGGGCCTGTTTCTGACCGATGGCAGCCATCAGAGTCTCTCTGATATCTGACATAAACAGAGGTTTCGCGCAGAATGCAGTCACTCCTGCAGTTCTGGCTTCTGTTTCGATATCTGACCAGTCGTATGCCGTCAGAATAATGATCGGCGTATTGTCATCAAGACTGCGGATCTGACGTGTAACTTCAATTCCATTCATATCCGGCAGACGCCAATCAATGATATAAGCATGAAATGCATCCCCCAGCTCCATTGACTGTCGTGCACGGAGAACAGCCTCTTTACCCGAGACTGTCCATTCCGAACGCATTCCAACCTTTACAAGCATCTTTGTTACACTGTCACAGGTGTTAAAGTCATCGTCTACAACCAATGCCTTAAGACCCTCTAGTTCCGAAATCTTCTCTATGCGATGATGCTCAGGCTGAGTCCGAAATGGCAGACGGACTATAAACTCGGTGCCTTTGTCCTGCTCTGTCTGAACCTCAATAGTACCGCCCATCATATCCACGATGTTCTTGGTAATGACCATTCCAAGTCCCGTACCCTGAGTCCTGCTGACTGTAGAAGTCCGCTCCCGCTCAAAAGGAGAAAAGATCTTCTGTACAAATTCCTGACTCATTCCAATTCCGTTATCCTTTACCCGAAATTCATACAGTTCGCTGCCTTTTACTTTTCCCGGGTACTGTCTGAGACGGACAGAAACGGTTCCGCCTGCCGGAGTAAACTTAACCGCATTTGACAAAAGATTCAGCAGTATCTGGTTCAGCCGCAGTTTGTCACAATAGACATCCTCATTCGTAACATCCATGGCATCCATATAAAGCTCCAGCTGCTTCGCATGAATCTGTCCACTGATGATCGTCTTCAGATCATGAAGCACATCCGACAGACAGACTTCTGTTTCTTCCAGATGGATCTTTCCGCTCTCAATCCGGCTCATATCCAATATATCATTGATCAGTGAAAGCAGATGCTTACTGGAAGAAAGAATTTTGCCCAAATAATCCTGAACCCTTTTTTTTGTCATCAATATTACTTGCAGCCAATGTTGTAAATCCAATAATCGCATTCATTGGTGTCCGGATATCATGAGACATATTGGAAAGAAAAATACTCTTCGCCCTATTTGCAGTCTCTGCCGCATGGACTGCCTCAGAAAGAGCCTGGTTCATTTTCCGGTCAGAGGTACGGTCTGACATAACCAGAATATATTTCTTTTCCCCGTTTACCTCACTTCCCATTGCAATATTATGAAACCAGCGCCTTTCCCCTGTCTTCCGATGTATAAATTCACAATCCCACTCCTGCTGTTCATGAACCGGAATTTCTTTCAGATGATTCTTCTGCGAGTCTTCAGAATCTGCAGGGTGCAGTTTTCTTAAAACACGAATATCCTTGCGAATCTGTTCTACTGTAATACCCAGCAGTTTTTCCGCATTAGGGCTGACGTAATCCGTCTGATATGTTTGGGCATCCAGCATCAGGAAAACGTCATCCACATTCATTGAAAGCTTTTGAAACAGCTCATCACGGTACCGGATCTCCACATCCTTTCTTCTGAGATTTTTCCTGTTTTTCTGGATAATAAGACTGATAAAAAAGGCAGCAATGCAAAGTACAACAGCTCCAACAAGAAGCATCGTGGTAAACTGCAGATTGTTCATACTGGCATTGACAATATCAGCCTGGACAAGTCCCAGAAACATCCAGTCCTGAATATCCGATTTTTCATAGACCAGATAATAATTTCTTCCATCCAGATTCAGCAACATCGCATCAGTACGTCCCGCTTTAAACTTCTCCAAAAGGACATTGATCTCTTTTTCAGACATATCAGAATACCTACTCAGAAAACCGAAGAAATTATACACGTTCCCCCATAACTCGGAAGAATGATCAATCACAACACGACCATCCGGATGAATAATAAAACTCTGGGCATTTCCATCAAAAGCAGAAATATCCAGTACATCTACGATATCAGAATTTTCATAAGCAATGGCAATCGCATCATATTCAAATCCCTGATAAATTCCATGCGCCTTAGGTGTGGCAAAAACAAGCAGCTGGGATTTTCCGGGAACTGCTGCATTCGCTATCACATCATTTCCCTGCCGGATATCCTCTTCAATATTTTCCTGTAATCCAAGATACCCGGTTTCACCTGTCGCCATCTTGTAGTCACCGTCAGATGATAGAAAAAAGAATTCCAAAAAGCCTGCATCTTCCTGCGCTTTCTTTATATAATCACGGATCTCGTCTTCACCGGAAATATTCTGCAGATTCTCGCCCCAAATATGGAGGTAAGTCAGGTTCTTATTTGTCAGTTCTCTCAGCATCTGATCAGACTGATGAAGAACTTCCGTCAGATGAGAAACACTTTCCTCGTAAATAGATTTCGACATAAACTTATAATATCGGAAAACAGCCAGAACAACTCCTATAAAGAGAAGAAGAAAAGCAACTATTCTTAATCCTTTTTTCCTGACAGGTTTCTTTCTATTTCTATTATAATTCTTAACATCCATTTTTCTCACCTCAGGGTTATGTAATCTTCAGGTTCTGCAAGAACGGCATTACCACCTGAAACATATGCTGTCCAGGTATCTTTCACAGATGTAGCTCCTCCATCAAATATCATATTTTCATCTACAGGATAAGTTTCCATATGCTGCGGTGTGGCAAGACAGGTCACCGTGAAAGTATCCTCATCCCGAACTGCCTTTCCATCCTTTGTAACTTTACTTAATGTATAGCCATCTTCCGTTTCATTAATTTCCACAGAAATACCACTAACCACTGGCAAAGAGCCACGGTTAAACGGAATAAATCCTCCCTCATAGCCTTCTACAAAGTTTTTGATTATTTCTTTCAGCTCGGCCCCACTCATCTTGCTGCTGTAAGCCGCCAGACCATTTGGCATGATCATGTCACCTGCCATTTTTTCTGTGTAACCGGCTTTCAGCACATTTCCCGTAAAGCTGTTTCCGGTTGCGATCAGCACATCTGACCCATAGATGCCACGTAGCGTGTTTGCCATAACAGAATATGCTGCATTTCCTCCACTGCTGTGGAAACGGTTGGAATACGACTTCTGTGAATCCAGCACGATATCCTCAGAAGCAGTTTCTTCCTCAAGAAGCTGAGAATTAAATGACTGGTATGCCTGCCCTGCATCGTATTCTCCTGAGATCATTTTGGAAACCACATCCTTGGAAACAGAGAAAAAGTCACTTGACGCAATACGGATATACATATGGTTTTCTTCGATCACAGGTTTTATATCTTTCAGATATTCCGTAAGCTGCATATCCACCTCCTGACTGTAGCTTAACAGATCCTGTCCATCACTAATGATCCTGTTCTGCGCATCCTCTGAAAACATTGTATCCAGTACCTCCATTGCTTTCTTTCTGCGTGTTTCATCCTTTGTCAGATCATGGTTTAAGGCCACCTGGAAATATGGCGTAGTCATAATCCACTTTTCACCGTTCTCCTGAAAGAATGGAAGAAATGTTGTGTTAATGCCCTGATCCTGGAACATTTTTACACCGAAAGAACTGCCAAAGTACATGCAAGCTTGCCACTTTTGTACATCTCAACAACATCATCATAATTCATATTCAAATCTTCCTGACTAAGCCCTGTATCCTGAATAAACTGTTCCATACGTTCAAAAGCCTCTGGCCAGACGGTATCGTCCAGACCTTCTCTCTTTGTATTTTCCGAGTCACTGTAGACCGTCCGCCACTTGCGTCCTTCCACAGAAGACAACTCTGATATAGACAGACCCTGCAGTGTTTCCATACAGGTATAATCATAAGAATAGTCTGCCGTAAATCCACGAACACCCACTTTGTCAAATGCCTGGCAGGCGGAAACAAAACTCTCGTAATCTGTTGGCAACGGGATATCATATTTTTCAAAAAGGTCTTTGTTCACTACAAAACCATGGGCATCTGCACACACAGGAAGCCAGTTTACGCTTCCATCCTCGTTCCTGAAATTGCTGAGGTAGGTATCATAGACAGCACCTGCCGCATTGGTTGTGGAAAGATCCATCAGACTGTCTTTCAGGGGACTTGCATCATGCAGGGAAAATCTGCAGCAGGTTATAATATCCGGCAATCCACCGTTTTCATCAAGGAACTTGTAGAAATCCAAATCATTATTCCCTACAACAAACTCGACATTGATATCCGGAAGCTGTTCCTGGATATATGGTGCATATTTTTCATACAGGTTTGTGCTCCATAAATATACTGTGATTGTTTCTGCATCTTCTTTTTCCGCACTCTTCCCGCCACAGCCTGACAGAAGCGATACGGCTGTCACCATCACTAAAAATACAGACAAAACCTTGCTCCATTTTTTCTTTTTCATTACAAGTTCTCCTAATAGAATTGTTATAGTCACGTCTATGAAATAACACCGTAAAAAAGCACTGCCAAACAGACAGTGCACCTCATTTCATGCAACTGGCTGCCATTTTACAGGCCCTGTAGCTTTGCGTCCCAGACTTTCATCTGGTTTGCCGATCGTCCTTTTTAAGCTTTTAAACTTATGCAAAAAACTGATTTTATTATACTATGGCACTCTACTGTACACAAGAAAAACATTACCATTTTAATCTTCAAAAGCAAAAAAAGAACAGCCGATACATATACTCGAACTGTTCTTCTACTTCCGAAGTCCACGCAGCATTGCTTTTAGTAGAAATCTATCACAATCATAAACGAGTTCCTCTTCAAGAACTTTACGAAAGGGCCATGGCAAAAGCTAAATGCCGCTCTGCTTGATTTTTCTGCCTGTCTGTATCATACTGAACTTATTAACAGACAGGGAGGAATTTAAACCATGGATGCAAAGCTTATAGAGGAACTCAGACAAAAATACAGCAAGAATCCTCCAGAGGGAATGACATCCAATCTGATCAAAAACATGACAGACTCTGACCTTTTGGATATGCACTATTTTCTTACCGAGGATGATGACCTCGATGACGATGAATTTGAAGAAGGTTTTTACATCGACTTCTTTTAATCTATCGTCTGTTTTCTATGCCCGCTTTTGTGCGGGCTCTTTTTATCAAGAGTTCGACGAATGTCGAACTTTCCTATTATATAAAAAGAAAAAGCCGCTGACACGTTATCTTCTAACGCATCAACAGCTTCTGTCTTGCTTTGTTTCAGTGTATTATTCGGTTTTGCAAAGGTTTATTTGCTTTCAGCATTCTCCCTGATACGGTAATAATCATCCATATCAATGCCTATTTTTACCTTGGCATCTGGTTTTCGTTTGCCCAAAAGGCACACAGTCTCAACGGTACTTTCGTTGTCCCAACAAAGTTCCTGTATTTCCCTGTCTCCAAAATACACCGGAAAACGGAACTTTATGTGCTTCAGGAATCTGCCATCTGGCTGCTCCTGCTCGTAAATGTCCACCTGTTCTACAAAGCTATTAAGAAATTCTTTTTTCTCCAGGTCGGTGAACTTATCATATAGTTTATCAAAATATAAAAGAAATTGATAGACGTTTTCTTCTGATATTTTCTGTTGCCGGATATTCAGCAGGCGATTCTTAACTTCTTCTATACTATTCTCCACGCCTTCAATTTCATCATATAGACGATATAAGCGTGTCTCCATATCCTGATATTTCTTTTCATAAAATTTATCCATGATATCCAGACTATCCATCTGCTGTCCAAGTCTTGCTTTTGCTCCGGTCAGTTGCCTGTGCTGTTTTTCCAGTCTTTCAATCTCTTTTTCTATTTCTTCTGTATCTATTCTTGAACCGATTTTATTCAGAATTGCTTCTTCAAATTTCGGATTCTTCACCAGCTTCCGAATAACTTCTTCCACTGCATTGTTAATCTTCTCCTCGCTCCATTGTTTACGATATCCACATTATGACCATCTACCAGCGACGATGTTTGCAGGCATTAATAGAAATAATCTTATATAAGGTTCCGTCTTTCTTTTTCTTTCGGTTCACGTTTCCATACATACCACTTCCACATAATGGGCATCTCAATATTCCGGATAAAATATGCTCATGATCGAACTATGTGTCTTTTCATATTTCACACCTGTTTTTTCCCGTTTTTGATGTGCCAGCTCCCAGTCTGTTTCTGAAACAATCCCTTCATGGATACCATCGTGCAGCATATAATTTTCCTGCTTTACAATGCGGTATTCATTTCTTGTACCAGAAACTTTCTCGTTTTTCCTTCGTCCATAAGCCAGCTTTCCACAGTATACCGGATTATCCAGAACGCCCTTTATAAATGAAGCGGCAAATGCGTCCAGTGTATTATTCTGTCGTTTTTTCTTTTTGTATCCATGCTGGTTCAGCCATGCAGCAATCGCAGAGATTCCCATATTGGTATGAATAAATTTGTCATAGATCAGACGAATAATCTCTGCTTCGTCCTCTGCAATCTGCAATTCTCCATTTACTAATTCATAACCATACGGAGCAAATCCACCATTCCATTTTCCTTCCCTGGCTTTCTGCTTACGTCCTTCCATTGTCTGAACAAGGATATTCTCTCGTTCGATCTCTGCCACCGCAGACAGAACAGAAATCATCAGCTTTCCACTATCTTTTGAGCTGTCAATTCCATCTTCTACACAGATCAGATTCACTCCAAAATCCTGCATCCTCTGCAAAGAATTTAAAACATCTGCCGCATTACGACCAAATCTGGAAAGCTTGAACACCAGTACAAACTGCACCTCATCTGTTCCATTCTCAATATTATCCAACATTCTCTGAAATTCCGGTCTGCCCTCTACGCTTTTTCCAGACTTACCTTCATCGGAATACTCATTTACGATTTCCATGTTCTGAAATTCCGCATATCTCTCGAGTTTTTCTTTCTGAGCATCCAGACTGTAGCCATCTACCTGCATGGTTGTGGATACTCTGGTATAGATATCACATTTTATCTTTTTATTCACTTTTCCTCCTCTCCTCAGAACATCCCAAAGCAATTTCCAACAATTCCGTTGCAACTTGTGAATTTCTGATACGCATTAAGTTATCCCAGACATCAGCTTTTCCAAGTAGATTCATCCCACCATGCCATACTATTTCATCATCAATAACGGCAAAATATTCTTCTACTTCTGTTCTTGTTATCACATTTATTCCTACCAATTGCATTGCTCTGATTAATTCATAACATACATCTGACTTTCCGTAAGTAATATCTTCCGGATCTGTTGTAATAACTGTGACCTTTACCCCTACTTCCTGTCTCTTCTTGACTAGTAATAAAAATCTGTCAATTTTATCCTGTCTGATATCCGGACTGGAAATTACCACCATTTTTTCTGACTCTACAATATCTTGCTCGAATTTTTCGGTATAATTTACAGAATCAAATATTGCATTTATTATTTGTTTAGGTTGCAACTCTTGCGTCCAGATTGAAAATCCCATTTTCCTATATGTTCTCAATCTTTTTGCATACATTTTATCAAAATAACGCACATGCGAATCGATATAATCATACACATAAACGGCTTCTTTTCCGACATAATCTCTGTTTAATCTACCTACATACTGTTCCAGGCGTCCTTCAAAAGATACAGGTGCTGCAAGCATTAATACATCCAGTCTTGGGAAATCAAACCCTTCTCCTATTTTCTGACCAGTTGCCACCAAAATAAGCGATTCATTTTCAGGTATCTGCTTTAATTTTACTCTTATTTCAGCATTTTCCTTATCCGAATTATCCCCATACAGAAGGAATACATGATCTGCTTTTTTCTTTAAGGCATCATGTAAAAATTTTGCATGTTCCTTAAATCTTGTCAAAATTACAGGAGTTTGTTTTCTTGCAACACAAGTTATAACATCATCTATGATCATTTCATTGCGCACCTTACTGGTACTAATCAAATTATATGCTTTATTAATATTATCCTTGCTTTCTGCAGTATCAACTACTCTTGTGTATCTTGGGACAAAATAATGTCCAATCCCCTGTTCCTTAGCCCTCTCCAATGCAGTAAATCTATGTCTCAAAGGTCCTAACAGCATATAGATGATCCGATCAAGACTGTCACCACGTTTAGGTGTAGCAGAAACACCATATACGTATTTTGCATTTATTTTCTGCAATAATTCCATAGATGTGTTAGAAGCTGCGTGATGACATTCATCCATAATTACCATTCCGTAAGAATTAATCCGTTCATTAAATTTTCCTCTGCTGTACATTGAACCAACCATTGCAACATCTATAATCCCTGTCAATGTATTTTTATTTCCGTGCAAAACGCCTATCACATCTTATTTC
>ENA-OQIO01000167-OQIO01000167.1-human-gut-metagenome-genome-assembly--contig:-NODE-167-length-32973-cov-5.439627_pt1 | contig 32973 bp, 42 predicted proteins | sample MGYA00242573_ERZ504737 | MGnify/ENA primary metagenome ERZ504737 (study PRJEB26092, sample SAMD00036203) | human gut metagenome | host: Homo sapiens | study: EMG produced TPA metagenomics assembly of...
CGCCGGAGTTGCGCAGATGCTCCGCGGCATCCTCGGCGCAGAACACGTCGCCCGAACCGATAACGGGAATCTCGACGCGTCGGCCACCTCATCGACGACTGACCAATCGGCCTGGCCCGTATAGAGCTGCGTGGCACAGCGACCATGTACCGCCACCGCAGCGGCCCCTGCCCCCTCGAGCATCTGGCAAACGTCGCGGCATTGCGGTCTTCGGCGTAAAAGCCTTGCGGATTTTTACGGTCACGGGCACGTGCGCCGCGCTACCGCCGCCTCGACAATCTGCTCGGCCAGCTCAGGCGTGCGCATAAGTGCCGAGCCCTCGCCCTTGGTAACGACCTTGCGAGCCGGGCAGGCCATGTTGATGTCGATCAGCGACAGGCGATCGCCAACACGCTCCTCAACGGCGGCGACGGCGCTCGCAAACTGATCGGGCTTGGAACCAAAGAGCTGTACGCAGATCTGCTGCTCCTCGTCGGCCGGTAGCACCAGGCGCCACGTCTTATTGCTGGCATAGGCAAGACCCGCCACGCTCACCATCTCGCTGTAGGCAAGATGGGCACCGCGGCGGCGGCACATGATGCGGTAGCGGGGTCGGTCACGCCAGCCATGGGAGCCATAAGGAACGGCTGCTCGGCATAGGCACCCAGCAGCCGCGTACTGTATTCAGAAAGCGCCATGGGACCTACTCGTCCACCTTGAGGATCGCCATAAAGGCCTCCTGCGGGACCTCGACCGAACCGATGGCCTTCATGCGCTTCTTGCCCTCTTTCTGTTTCTCGAGCAGCTTGCGCTTACGCGAGATATCGCCGCCATAGCACTTGGCCAAAACGTCCTTGCGGCGCGCCTTAACGGTAGAGCGGGCGATAATCTTGTTGCCGATAGCGCCCTGGATGGGCACCTCGAACAGCTGGCGCGGAATGATTTCCTTGAGTTTGTCGCACAGCCCGCGGGCCAGGCCATAGGCCTTGTCCTTGTGCACGATAAACGAAAGCGCGTCCACTTCATCACCCGAAAGCAGGATATCGAGCTTGACGAGCTCGGAGGGACGATACTCGTTGAACTCATAGTCGAGCGAGGCATAGCCTTGGTGCGGCTCTTGAGCTGGTCAAAGAAGTCCAAGATGAGCTCGGCGAGGGGCATATCAAAGCGCATCTCGACCGATTTGCTCGTGAGATGGATCATGTCGGTTGTAATTCCGCGGTGCTCGATAGCGAGCTGCATGACGGCACCCGTATACTCGGGCGGGCAGATAATCTTGGCCTTGAGGTAAGGCTCCTCAATGCGCTCGATGCGCGTGCCTCGGGCAGATCCTGCGGGCTGCGAACATCAATCATCTCGCCGTCAGTCTTGTAGACGTGATAGTCCACCGAAGGGCTCGTGGCAATCAGGTCCAGGTTGAACTCGCGCTCCAAGCGCTCCTTGACGACCTCCATATGCAGCAGGCCCAAGAAGCCAACGCGGAAACCAAAGCCGAGCGCCACCGAGGTCTCGGGCTCCCACACCAACGACGGGTCGTTGACATGCAGCTTATCGAGAGCGTCGCGCAGGTTCTCGTAATCCTTGTTGTCGATCGGGAACAGGCCCGTATAGACCATGGGCTTGGCCTCGCGATAGCCGGGAAGCGGCTCGGGGCAGGGATTCGACGCCACGTGAGGGTATCGCCCACGTGCACGGCCTCGGGGTCCTTCAGGCCCGTGACCACGTAGCCCACCTCGCCGACCGTCAGCGCGTCGACCGGCGTCTCGGCAGGACGCTTGACGCCCACGCCGTCGACCAAAAAGTCACCTTCTGCCTGCATCATACGAACGGTATCGCCCTTTTTAATGGAGCCGTCAAAAACACGGACCGTGGCAACGACGCCGCGGTACTCATCAAAATACGAGTCCAGGATGAGCGCCTTGAGCGGCGCGTTTGCATCGCCCTTGGGCGGTGAAATCAAAAAGACGATGGACTCCAGCAGGTCGTGGATACCCTCGCCGGTCTTGCCTGATACGCATACGGCATCGTCGGCGGGAATCGCCAGGTCATCCTCGATCTCGGTCTTGACCTCATCGGGGTGTGCCGACGGCAGGTCGATCTTGTTGATGGCGGGCACGATATCCAGGTTGGCGTTCATGGCGAGCGTCGCGTTGGAGACGGTCTGCGCCTCGACGCCTGCGTGGCGTCGACGACGAGCACCGCGCCCTCGCAGGCGGCCAGCGAACGCGAGACCTCGTAGGTAAAGTCCACGTGGCCCGGCGTATCGATCAGGTTGAACTGATACGTCTCGCCATCGTCGGCGTCATAGGAAACGCGAACGGCATTGGACTTGATCGTAATGCCGCGCTCGCGCTCGATATCCATGGTGTCGAGCAGCTGCGACTCCATGTCGCGCTCGTCGACGGTATGGGTGAGTTCGAGGATACGGTCACTGATCGTGGACTTGCCATGGTCGATGTGCGCTACGATCGAGAAGTTACGGATGTGGGAAATGTCAATTGAAGTATTCATGCGGACTATCTTACCCGAGCGGTACAAAAAATGGAGCCTGTTCCATAAAACAGGCTCCATTTATGCGCGTAATCTGTGTGGTGTGAAATTTACAACTTAGGCGTTGATGCTGTTCACGAGCTTGGCAAGACCGGACTTGCGGTTGGAAGCCTGGTTCTTGTGGATAACATGCTTGGCGGCAGCCATGTCGAGACGCTTGGTGACGGTCTTGAGGCAGCCTGGGCCTTCTCGGCGTCGCCCTCGGCGACGGCGGACTGGACGTGCTTGGTCAGCGTCTTGAGCTCGGACTTGACAGCCTTGTTACGCATGCGAGCTGCCTCATTGGTGCGGATACGCTTCTTCTGAGACTTGATGTTTGCCACTTCTGGAGTTCCTTTCGAGTTCCTTGCAAAAAATGTATGACACCTCTGAGACACGGTGAGGTCATGCAAGCGCCTACTATAGCACGCTCCCCCACAAAGGGATAGAACGAATTTGTCAAATAGGCAGGTATCATCACGATTTTCTCAAGATGTTCGTAATCCAGAGCAAAAGCGCGATCTCAGAATCAGCCGAACCCTTGAGCGCGAGCTCCACATCGACGGCACCCTCGAGCGCGGAAACGAGCTCGGTCATCGAAAAACGACGTGCCCAGGTCAGGTGATTCTTGACCTGCCAGGCCTGAAGCTTGAGCGTCGCGGCAAGCTCACGACCCTGCCCACGAGAGTCGAGCGCTTGGCGACGATCAACTCGCGGATGCGACCGCATAGCAGCGTGTAGGTCCACACATAGCTCTTGGCGGGCAGCAGCCCAAAGAGCTCAAGCGAGCGGCGCATATCGCGGGCCGACACTGCGTTGAGAAAGTCCCAGGCTGAACTTCGGCCGTGCGCACGATCCAGCGCTCCACATCGGCAAGCTCAATTTGCGGCGCCTCGACCATCTGGGCAAGCTTGGCCAAGTCGTTATCGAGCATGCGGGTGTTCTCGCCCGAGCGCGAGACGAGCTCCTCGGCAGCAGCTGTCGAGATGGACTTACCGCGCTGCGTCGCCATCTGCTGAACGCGGCGCGGCAGTTCCCAGCGCTTGGTACCCGAACAATCGACGATAGCCTTCTTGTCGATCTTGGCGATTGCCTTATACAGGCGCGTATTCTTGGCAAGTGAGTCGGCAATAATGAGACAGACCGTCGTGGGGCTGGGACTTGCGAGGTACTCGACAAGCGGTTCCGAGACCGCCTTGGCAAGCTTGGAGCAGCCGTCGAGGATCACCAGGCGAAACTCGCTGCCCATGGGAAAGGTATTGAGCGAGCCGATGATCGACTCAATATCGGGATCTTTCGTCATGTCACGTTCATCGAGGTTGAACTCAACCATACCCGACTTTTCCAAGCGAGCTTTCATACGCGAGACGGCGTGGTCGCGCTTGACCCCATCGGTACCGACGATCAGATATGCCGGCAGCAGACCGGTTTCGGACATTGCGCTCCCCTCCCGCAGGATCTCGTGTTCGTACCGTGCCATTCTAGCCCACGGGTTGGTCCCGCGCCAACGGCAGCATCACGGTCGCTGACATCGCATGGCAAAACCGGTTGCGGTCGGCGAGACGGTAATGTCTCCTTGTTCGATAGTGCATGCGAACGCGCCGCCCGCATCGCGAACGGCATCGATACAGGCATCGGATGGATGGCCGTAGCGGTTGCCCTCGCCCGCACTCGCGATAGAGAGCTCGGCTTAAGCGTTTCCAGCAGCTCTGTGTCGACGGAAACTTTTGAGCCGTGATGTCCCAGCTTAAGCACATCGATATCGCCCACCTCCTGTACAAACTCGCGCTCCTGATCGAGTTCGGCATCACCAGTGAGGAGCATACGCAGGCTCTTGCCTTCCCGAGCATAGGAGAGCAGCAAGACAAGCGAGTCCTCATTGCCCTCGCCATCCACTGTGTCAAACGGCCACATCACACGAGCCCGAAATGCGCCGATATCGACCGTGTCTCCGCGGGCCACCTGCCGATACGTTACGCCGGGGCGATTTAGGACCTCAGAAGGCGCGCGTCCAGCGCATCCGCTGCAACCGCAATGGATCCAACCGAAAACTGATCGAGCACATCGGGAAGACCACCCCAATGGTCTTCATCCCAATGCGTCACGAAGACGGCGTCGATATGGTGGACATTGTTGCGAACCAACGCCGACACCACGCGGTCATCGAGCCCACAGTCGACGAGCGCCACAGCGCTGCCTTGGCGAACCAGAATCGCATCGGCCTGACCAACATCGAGAACCGTTACCGAAGGCGGCACACATCGATCCCAATAGACATACGGAACCCCCGCAGCAAGCATCAAACATAGCAGCCCCACTGCCATGGGCCGCACGCGGGGGCGTGGCCACCAGACCAAGAGGACCGCCAGCGCAAACGGCACCACGTATACCAAGAGCGTATCGGGCGGCACGCTAACGGATGCGCCCGGAACGGCGGCAAAGAGCTGTTCAAAGAACAGAGCGCAGCGAGCGACAATCATGGGCACCACGAGCGCCCCGTGACGCAGCAGCGGCACAAGCGAGCAGGGCACCAACACAACCGATACAGCGAGCAGCATGCTTATCACCGGACCGATCACGGCATTTGCAAGCGGGGCAATGAGTGAAAACGTCCCAAATGCGGGAATGGTTACGGGAAGTGTCGCCAGCTGCGAGCACAGCGTGACGGACAAAATACTGGCGAGGCCCGGTGGCACACTCAGCTCGCCCAAGGCGTAGGTAGCGTAGGGGCAAAAACAAAGGATGGCAAAGACACTGGCGCACGATAGCTGAAAACCCATCTCGAACAGTACTGTCGGCCGGAGCAACACAAAGATTACCATGGTCAAAAATAGAGCCGAGAGGCCATGCCGACGACGCCCGGCGCCGTTGGCGACAAGCGACGCCGCCACCATAGAGCACGCGCGCACGGCCGAGGGCGAAGCGCCAGTAAAAACGGCATAGGCAGCGAGGGCCAGTACCAACAGCCCCCGCTGAAGCCACGAGAGAGACGCGTCTTTTGCAGGCACTCTCAATCACAAACCCCACGATGGCAAGATGACTGCCCGAAACGGCGATGAGATGTGCGGTGCCCGTTACCGAAAACCATTCGCCCGCAGGCTGGGCGCGCAGCTCGGACGAGCGCCCACAGACAACGCCGGCGATGAGCGAGCGCGCTGGGTCGGTCGCGGGCGCGATAACGGCAAGGAGCTCGTTTCGAAGCCAAGACAACGGGCCTGGAGGGCCCTCGTCGATCGATACCAACCGGACGACTTTAGCCTTTCGAAGCTCGCCCCGAAGCACGCGTGAGCGCCCATACGCATCATTCTCAAAGCGCGAAATTCGACCGATAGCACGTACATGCGAACCGGCGCCAAGCTCACGATCACACGACAGCGTACCTGACCCAAACGCTTTTCGCCCGCATACGCATCACAGGTATAGGAGTACGCACCGTCATTGATGGACGGGTCGCCACACACAACAAACTCGAGACTGCTCGCAGCCCGATTATCCAACGCCCTCGAAGCGCGCAGCGCCCCTATCGCCCAACCCGCGGACACTACCGCTCCCGCCACGAGGCCGAGGGCCGCGGCATACAGCCATCGCCTCCACCGCACAAGGCGCATGCAGGACCGAGCCAATACGATGCACCCTGCTGCCGCAACGGGAATGGCCATAAGCAATGTGACGGGCGCCGCCCGCTCTCCCAGCAGCGCATCGGCCGCCATGTTAAGCACTAACCCACAGCTCGCACACAAGCCGGCACAAAGGGCTATCGTCCACGGCATCAATGGGCGCGGTGGCATCACATGCTCGCGCTCGGTCGCACTCATACGCAGATGCAATCTTTAATTTTGGCGAGTTTCTTCTCACCGATCCCCGATACGCGCATAAGGTCATCGACCGAGGCAAAGGCCCCGTTTTGCGTCCGTTCGTCGATAATTGACTGGGCCATAGAAGGCCCGATGCCCGAAAGCGTCTGCAGCTCCGCCGCACTTGCCGTATTGATATTCACAAGTCCCGACGAAGACCCTGTACCAGGGGTCGTGGAAGCACTGCTTTCGGCGCCGCCGACGGCCGCAGCCGTTTGTTGCTCCCCTACCGTCGGCACATAGATCTTTTGACCATCGGTGATCTTGGACGCACGGTTAAGACCCGTCACATCCGCCTCGGCCGTAAGCCCTCCGGCGGCATCAATCGCCTGGGACACCCGTGCTCCATCTTTAAGCCGGTACACGCCAGGCTTCACAACGGCGCCATCAACATCGACGTACACCTCGGCAGCAGAGGAGCTCTTGGCAGACGGCTCATCGGCATCGTCAGGAGAGGCATCCCCGGCCCCGCGCACATCCGAGGCGCTCGCCTCATCACTACGCTCAAACGATACGTCGCTGGAGTGACCACCAAAACCTGCCATCGCCAAGCCGCTCGCGGCGGCAATGACAACCAGGATCGCCACGACCATCGCCTTATGGCCGAGCAGCTTTTCTGCCCAGCGGTCCATCCGTTTAACCCGTTCGTGTTGCTCGCGCTGCGCCATAGCAAACACCTCCCAACACCATCGTGTCAGGAAACGAGCGCCGCAGCCTCCGCACGTCCACACCGGTTATCGCGGTCAAACCAAAAGCTGACCAAAACCTTGCGAGAAAATATCCATTTATTCAAGCACACGTCGACAAATGAACCGTTTATCGCCTAATGCCCAGATAGAAAAAGACCGACGATGCAAAAACACCGCCGGTCTATACACAACATTATTCGTAATCTTGGTAAATCTCACGTGGAGCGAGCTCAGAATGCTTGCGTTTTAAGGTCTTAGGGGCCTTATACGTGTTGCTCTCAAAGTCGATGTACTCAGTCTGTTTGAGCAAACGCTCAATCATCTCCTCGTGGTCGAACAGCTCCCAGGCCTCGTGCACGGCATCGAGTTTGGCGTGTGTCTCGGGACGACGCGGCATAAACAGCGTGCAGCAGTCGGGAGCAGCCTCGGTCGAGATACCGAACGTACCGATCTCCTCAGCGCGTGCAATGATCTCCTGCTTGTCCGAACCGATCAGCGGGCGGAACACGGGGATCTTGACGGCCTCGTTGACGGCCATAATGTTCTCGAGCGTCTGGGATGCAACCTGACCGAGCGATTCGCCGGTCACAATAGCCTTGGCGCCCTCGATATGCGCAATGCGCTCAGCAACCGAATACATAATGCGGCGATACATGATCACCCGCAGGTTGCTGGGGCAGGTCACCGAGATCTCACGCTGACAATCGCCAAACGGCACCACGTACAGGCGGCCGATCTGGACACCCGGCTCAAGCGCACGGATGATGTCCTGCACCAAATATTCGCTCGTATCAGGCGTCTGAGGACGACCGGAGAAATGTACCGGCACGCACACCGCGCCGCGACGCGCGAGCATCCAGGTCGCCACCGGCGAATCGATACCCGAGGAAAGCAGCGTCACAACCTTGCCGGCAGACCCCACCGGAAGACCACCCACGCCGCGCTCAGAGCGCGCATACACATAGACGCTACCCTGGACCACCAGCACGTGCACCATCGCGTCGGGATCGTGCATCTGGACCTTTTTATCGGGAAACGCCTCGCACAGTACCTCGCCAACCTGTCGATTGATATCAATCGAGGTGAGCTCGTAGTCGGTGTTAGAGCGCTTGGCGTGCACCTTAAACGAATCGAAGGAACCAAACTCGCGCAGCGCCTTCACGGCGGCGGCGCAGTACTCCTGCGGGTCGCGGTTGGTGTGGTACGCCAGGGACACACGGGCAACACCGGGGACGGTGCGGATAACGCGCGCCGCATCGTCGGCCTGATGCTCGTTAAAGGTCACGAGGATATAACCGGAAATTCGAGACACGGCATTCACGGAAAAGGCGGCCAAGGCCGCCTTGATGTTATCCATGAGGATATGCTCAAAATGTGCGCGGTTCTTGCCCTTCAGTCCAACCTCGTGATAGTGGACCAGGCAGACGCGAGCTGCCATTTAGGCTTCAGCAACCTTGTGACCGAGCGCCTTCTCGTAACGGGCCTCGTCGTAGGAGATGTCGCCGTCGACAATCTCGTCCATAGCCATCGAGATGGTATCGGCGCCGGAAAGCGCAATGGTGATGTCATCGACATCCTGGACGGCGAGCACGCGGTTGTGCTGACCACGCAGCATGCTGTTAATGTCGCAGGCGCGCTTGGAGCAAGCGAGGCGAGCAGGAAGCGGTTGTGATCGGTCTTCTCCAGAAGATCGTCAATGCAAGGCTTTACAACGGACACGGACCTCAGATCCTTTCATGCATATCGAGAACGCGAACGAGCTCATCGGTCGCGCGGTCGAGATCGTCATTCACCACGACGTCGTCGTAGCGGTCGGCAAGGGCAAGTTCATCGGCGGCGTTTGCCATACGCAGCTCAATCGTCTCGGGCGTCTCGGTACCGCGACCGACCAGGCGATCGCGAAGCACCTCGAGCGAAGGCGGCTTGATAAAGATCAACACGGCCTCGGGGAAACGCTCCTTGACCTGCAGGGCACCCTGAACATCGATCTCCAAGATCAGAGACGAGCCAGAGGCGAGCTTGGATGTGACCTCGCTCACCAACGTGCCGTAACAGTTGCCGTGGACCTCGGCCCACTCAACAAACTCACCGTTTGCCACGCGGCGGTCGAACTCCTCGCGCGTCAGGAAAAAGTAGTTGACGCCGTCGACCTCACCTTTGCGTGGTGCTCGCGTGGTAGCCGAAACCGTCAGGCCCAGGTTCGAGCGACGCTCGCGCACACGAGTGACGAGCGTGCCCTTGCCTGCACCTGACGGTCCAGAAATCACAAAGAGCTTTGAATCCTGAGCGCTCACTTATTTGGTCAGCTGCTCGAGGAGCTGCTCGCGCTGACGGACACCGAGGCCCTGGACGCGACGGGTAGCGGAGATGCCGAGCTCCTCCATGATCTTGGCGGCCTTGGCCTTGCCATAACCGGGGAGAGACTCGATGAGGGTGGAAACCTTCATGCGGGAAGCGATGGGGTCATCGGAGTTGAGCACGGACTCGAGGGACTTCTCGCCCTTCTTGATCTGCTCGCGAAGCTCAGCGCGGGCGTGACGTGCGGCGGCAGCTTCTCAAGAGCCTGCTTGCGCTGCTCGTCGGTAAGCTGAGGGAGTGCCATTCGAACCTCCAAATAGTTGGGTTATATCTGATGCAATAATTGGCATTTTAGCACGTCAAACGCACTAAATGCCCAATCGACGGCACCATAGGTTAGACGATACCTGCGAAAAGTGCAATATACGGAGGTTAAAGTTGAGCCCCTGACCTGCGATTCCACACAAAGGATGGGAAAGTTTTCGCAGGCACAGGGGCTAATTTGTGCTAATGAGACCCAAAAGTGGTGACTTGAGGGAATCTTTTAGGCGACGTTTTCGACCAGCTCGGCAACGATAGCGTCAAAGGCGGCAACCGGGTCGTCGGCACCGGTGATGGGTCGGCCCACCACGATATGGCTCGCGCCGCGCTCGATAGCCTGAGAAGGCGTCGCCACACGGGACTGGTCACCAAGGGCGGCACCCACCGGACGACGCCCGGAGTCACGATCAACGCGTCGGGGCCGAGCAGCTCGCGCATGTCATGGGCCTCCATCGGCGAGCACACGATGCCGTCGATACCGTTGGCCTGGGCAAGCTTTGCCAGGCGGGCGGCCTCCTCGGCCACGGGTGACTCGACGCCGATCTCAGCCAGCGAATCCTGGTTCATGCTCGTGAGCACGGTGATGGCGACGAGCTTGGCGCGGTCCTCGCGCGCCTCCTCGGCACCCTCACGGCACGCAGCGAGCATAGCACCAGAACCCAGGCCGTGGACCGAGAGCAGGTCGGCACCGGCAAGCGAGGCCGAACGGGCGGCACCGCGCACCTGATGCGGAATGTCATGGAACTTGAGGTCGAGGAAGACCTTAAAGCCCAGATCCTTGAACGTCTTGACGATCTCGGGGCCCTCGGCGTAATAGAGCGTCATGCCGACCTTAAGCCAAGCGGCATGACCAGAAAGCTCGTGGGCGAGCTCGAGTGCACGCTCACGGTCGCAGTCGAGGGCGACGATAACGCGGTCGCGGGCATCGTTTTCTAGCATTCGAAAGCACCTACCAGCTCATTGATGTCCTTCACGCCCTGGGACTCCGCCCAGGCCTCGAGCTCGTGCGCGATCTTAATCGATGCGCACGGATCGACAAGTTGGCCATGCGACCGACACGCAGGTGGCGCCAGCAGGATAAACTCCGCCGCATCTTCGCCCGTCATGACGCCGCCGACACCGTTGATGGGGATATCGACGGCCTGAGCGACCTCCCAGACCATGCGAACGGCGATGTGGTGGCACAGCGGGCCCGAAAGGCCGCCCTTGGGCTTGGCCACGCGGGACTTGCGGGTATGAACGTCGATGGCCATGCCCTGGATGGAGTTGATGACCGAAAGGCCGTCGGCTCCCGCGGCCTCGAGAGCTTGGCAATCTCGGCGACGTTAACCGGCGCCATCTTCACGAACAGCGGCTTATCGGTCACCTTACGGCAGGCAGCCATAACGGCAGAGGCGCCTCGGGCGAGGAGCCCATGGCGGCACCGCCGGCGGCAATATTGGGGCAGCTGACGTTGATCTCGTAGCCGGCAGCCCAGGGGCACAGCTCGACATACATCTCGAGCGCGCGCACAAACTCGTCAACGGAGTGACCGGCGACCTGGCAGATGACCTGGCAACCGTCCTTGGAGAGCTGCTCGAGCCACGGACCGGACTCACGGGCGAAGGCAGCCACGCCGGGGTTCTGAAGGCCCACGGAGTTGATCATGCCGCCCGGGATCTCGGCCATGCGAGGCGCGGGGTTGCCGGGCCAGGGCTCGGCAGCACAACCCTTGGTGGTGATGGCACCCAGCTGGGAGACATCAAAGAAGTTCTGGAACTGCCATCCGTAGCCAAAGGTACCGGCTGCGGTGTTGATGGGGTTCTGCATCTTGACGCCGCCGAAGTCGACGGCCATGTTCACGGTACCCACTAGAAGACCACCACCTTGGAAGCATCGAACACTGGGCCGCACATGCAGGCGCCCTTCATACCGTCGACCGTCTCGACATTGCAGGTGTTGCAGGCACCAAAGCCACAGCTCATCATGCGCTCGAGCGAAACCTCGCAGTACGCACCGGCCTCGGCGGCAGCGGCGGCGACCTTCTTCATCATGACGGCGGGACCGCAGCTGGCCACGTAGTCGTAGCCGCCCTCGCCGAGCAGCTCGGCGGCAGGATCGGTGCAAAAACCGTGCGTGCCAAGCGAACCGTCATCGGTGCACACGTTGACCGTATCGCACAACGAGCGGAACTCGTCGATGCCCACGGCCTTGGACGCGGTGCCAAAGCCCAGGCACACATCGATGGCCACACCCTGCTCGGCAAGCATGCCGGCAAGGCACAGCACGGGCGGAACACCGATGCCGCCCGCAACGAGCAGCGCCTTCCTGGTGCCCTCGGGCACAAGCCAGCCGCGGCCGCCAGGGCCCAGCAGATTAGAGGTGGAACCGGGGGCCATCTGCGACAGACGACGGGTGTCGTCGCCCACGACGGCGTACCACAGCTCGACGGTGCCGGCCTGGGCGTCGGCGCGATAGAAGCTCAGGGGCACGCGAAGCAGCGAGGACGCATCGCCGGGCACGGCAATGTTCACAAACTGACCGGGCTTGAGCGCACTTGCAAGCTTGGGGGCCGAGATGACGAGCGAGAAGATGCCGTCGGCGATCTCCTGGTTCGAGACGACCTCGAAGTCGTGCATGCGTGCAGTGGAAGGTGTGGGCATAGACGCTCCAATCCCCCATGCGGTTGCATGGTCCAAACGAACAGAAAGCGCGGCACCGCAAGGGCACCGCGCACAAAAGCGATAAGGCTATGCTAGCAGATGCAGCCGTCGGCGAGCGTCTGCTTGCCGCCGACAAACACATCGGTGGCACGACCGGTGAGCGTGCGGCTGGCGAAACCGGAGTTCTCGGCGCGCGACTCGTAACCGTCCTCGCCGACCGTCCAGGTGGCGGACGCGTCGAACACGGTCAGATCGGCAACGGAGCCCGCCTTGACCTGAACCTGGTCGAGGCCCAGGATCTCACGCGGCTTGATGGCCATGAGCTCGACCATGCGGCCCATGCTCATCTTGCCCGTGTTGACCAGCTCGGTAAGTACAAGCGACAGCGAGGTCTCGAGGCCGATCATGCCAAAGGGCGCAAGCTCGAACTCGCGGGCCTTCTCCCACGGGGTGTGGGGAGCGTGGTCGGTGACGATAACGTCGACGGTACCGTCGATGACGCCCTGACGGATAGCCTCGGCATCCTCCTCGGTACGCAGCGGCGGGTTGACCTTGAGCGAGGTGTTGTAGGTCTCGTCCAGGTCGTTCTCGGTCAGGAACATGTGGTGCGGGGTGGCCTCGCAGGTAACCTGAACGCCAGCGCCTTACCGGCACGCACGATCTCCAGGCCGTGGGCAGTGGAGATGTGCTGGATGTGCAGCTTGGCACCGGTCAGCTTGGCGATCTCGATGTCGCGAGCAATCTGGAGCTCCTCGCCGGCAGCAGGCCAGCCCTCGAGAGCCAGACGGGTCGAGACCTTGCCTCGTTGATCTGGCCGTGGCCGACCAGGTCCTCGTCCTGGCAGTGCTCATAAAGACCTTGCCGAACATCTTGCCGTAGTCCATGCAGCGACGGAGCATGCCCGCACCCTGCACGCCGCGACCGTCGTCGGTGAAGGCAACGGCGCCGTGGGCGACCATATCGCCCATCTCGGACATAGCCTCGCCCTTAAGACCGCGGGTCATGGCGCCCGACGGATAGACGCGGCAGTGACCGACCTCGGCAGCGCGGGACTTGACGAACTCCACGACGGTGCCGTTATCGGTAACGGGATCGGTGTTGGGCATGGCGCACACGCCGGTAAAGCCGCCCTTGGCAGCTGCGCGGGTGCCGCTCTCGATGTCCTCTTTGACCTCGTAGCCGGGCTCGCGAAGGTGAACGTGCATATCCACCAGGCCGGGGACGAGGTACTTGCCGGAAAGGTCGCGGACCTCGGCTCCCTCGACGCGAGATTCTCGCCGACCTCGGCGATCTTGTCGCCGTCAATCAGGACGTCAACGACACCGTCAAGCTCGACAGACGGATCGACGACGTGGGCATTCTTAAGAAGCAAGGCCATTATCGGCACCTCCAAGCAGCAGATACAGGATAGCCATACGCACGCAGATACCGGCGTAGACCTGCTCCAGGATGACGGAGCGTTGCGGGTGGTCAGCCATATAGGAGTCGAACTCGACGCCGCGGTTGATGGGGCCCGGGTGGCAGATGATCGCATCGGGCTTCATGAGCTTCTCGCGGTCCTTGGTCAGGCCGAAGAGCTTGTGGTACTCACGAATCGTGGGGAACGGGGCACCCTCGAGGCGCTCCTGCTGCACGCGCAGCATGTAGACGACGTCCAGCTCGGGCAGGACGGAATCGAGGTCGCTCGTCACGTGGTCGCAGCCCAGGACCTCGGGCGCCGGCGGCAGCAGCGTGCCGGGGGCGAGGCGTAGGTCTCGCAGCCCATGATCTTAAGCGCGGGGATCAGCGAACCGCAGACACGGGAGTGTGCGATATCGCCGACGACGGCGACCTTCAGACCGTGGAAATCACCCTTGTGCTCCCAGATGGTGTACAGGTCCAGCAGGGCCTGCGTAGGATGGTTGTGCTTGCCGTCACCGGCGCAGATGACGCTCGCGGGCGAGTTCTGCGTGACGATGTAGGGAGCGCCGGCATGCTTATCGCGCACGACGATGCAGTCGATCTTGTAGGCGTTGAGGGTCTCGACGGTGTCGACGAGGCTCTCGCCCTTGACCGTGGAGGTCGAGGAGCCGCCAAAGTTGAGGCTGTCGGCCGAAAGACGCTTCTCGGCGAGCTCGAAGGAGCTACGGGTGCGCGTCGAGGGCTCGTTGAACATGTTAACGATGGTCTTGCCCTTGAGCGTGGGGACCTTCTTGATCGCACGCTCGTTGACCTCGGAGAACGCCTTGGCGGTCTCGAGGATGAGCTTGATGTCCTCTTCGGAGTACTCGGTAATGTCGATCAGGTGCTTATGGTTGAACGCCACGGTACTACTCACCTCCCAGCGGCGCGGAGCCACGTGGGAACCCGGCGCGACGTCATTGATCTCGACAGCGGTACGGCCGTCGACTTCCTTCATATATAGGTGCACGTTCTCCTCATGCGACGAGGGAACGTTCTTGCCGACAAAGTCCGGCGAGATGGGGAGCTCGCGGTGGCCGCGGTCAACGAGGACTGCCAGCTCAATGCGCTCGGACGGCCCAGGTCCATGACGGCGTCGAGAGCGGCGCGAATGGTACGGCCCGTATACAGGATGTCGTCCACCAGCACGACGCGCTTGCCGTCGACGCTAAAGGGAATGTTGGTGGCGTGGATCGCGGGAGCGAAATTGGTAGCGTAGTCATCGCGGTAGAAGCTGATGTCGAGGCTGCCGAGCGGAACGTCGACGCCCTCGATCTCCTTGATCTCCTCGGCGAGCTTCTTTGCCAGAAGGTCGCCGCGCGTGACGATGCCGACCAGAGCGAGGTCTTCACAGCCCTCGTTGCGCTCGAGAATCTCGTGCGCGATGCGGGTCATCGCTCGATTGACGGCGGTCTCGTCCATGATGACCGCCTTGGGGGAAGTCGTGCCCATCGATCTCCTTCCTCACATGTCTTGACTGCTGACACAGTCAAAAAAAATAGATGCCCGACCGCTCAAAGCGGACCAGACACCCACAGGAAGGGCTGCTCTTTGGCAGCTATGTAATTCCATGTGGGTATCTCGTACCCCTTTAATGGTCAAGGGATAGTGTAGCCAACCTCGAGCTTAATTGCGAGCATAAATACAGGGCAATCCGTAAACGGAGCCCAATGCTCAATAAACCTATATATTTGTGGGACGAGCTTGAAAACGTACGCACGAGCTGGCATAATCCCCTCTGCTGCACGCAAAACGGATCTACGTCCAGGGCCGTGGCGTGAGCACTATCGCCAAAAGAGAAATATCTCTGTGTAGATACGCACAGGGAACTGCTTCTGTGCTATAGTTCAGGCTTGTTTGTTAACGCGACATGTTCGTTTGTCGCCCAAGGAGGGTCAGTTATGTCCAAAGTTTGCGAAGTTTGCGGTAAGCACCCCGTTGCCGGTCGCTCCATCAGCCACTCTCACCGCGTCACCAACCGTAAGTTCCGCCCCAACATCCAGCGCGTCTACGTCGTCGTCGATGGTCACCGTCGCAAGATGAACGTTTGCTCCACCTGCCTCAAGTCCGGCAAGGTTGCGCGCTCCTAAATAAGGTCTTACCAACAAGTACCTCGGACTCTCCGGGTCAAAGACCTCGCGTTCACATAGAACTTACCAAAGGCGCTCTCCCTACGGAGGGCGCCTTTTTGCACTCATTGGGGACAGGCTTACATGAGCGAAAACACCCGTGTAAGCCTGTCCCCAATGAGTGGGGCGATGCTATAGGAAAGTTTAGTTAAAACGCTTCAGTATATTGAAGCGTTTTAGTGTGCCTTTTAGAGGAATCTGACCGTTCGCCGATTAATTTCTTGCTATCATGCAAGGCGTAGGGTAAATCTCCGATCGCAAGGAGACACAAATGGTGAAAAAGTCACCGGAAAACACTACTCCCGCAATTGTGGACAACGTAGAGGCGCTTGAGGCTAAGCTCGCTCAGATGCGAGAGGCCCAGGCGCTTTTTGCTACGTACACGCAGGAGCAGGTCGACAAGATCTTCTATGAGGCCGCCATGGCTGCCAACAAGGCTCGTATCCCGTTGGCGAAGATGGCCATCGAGGAGACCGGCCGCGGCGTTCTTGAGGACAAGGTCATCAAGAACCACTACGCCGCAGAGTACATCTACAACGCTTACAAGAACACCAAGACCTGTGGTGTCCTGGAGCGCGACGAGGCTTACGGCATCACCAAGATCGCCGAGCCCATCGGCATCGTGGGCGCCGTCATCCCGACGACCAACCCCACTTCTACCGCGATCTTCAAGACGCTGATCAGCCTGAAGACCCGCAACGCCATCATCATCTCCCCGCACCCGGCTGCCGCCAAGTGCACCATCGCCGCCGCCAAGCTCGTGCTTGATGCCGCCGTCAAGGCGGTGCCCCCGAGGGCATCATCGGCTGGTTGATGTCCCCTCCATCGAGCTGACCAACATGGTCATGCGCGACGTCGACATCATCCTCGCCACCGGTGGCCCGGGCATGGTCAAGGCCGCTTACTCCTCGGGCAAGCCCGCCCTGGGCGTTGGCGCCGGTAACACCCCGGTCGTCATCGACGACACCGCCGACGTGCTGCTCGCCGTCAACTCCATCATCCACTCCAAGACCTTCGACAACGGCATGATCTGCGCTTCCGAGCAGTCCGTGACCGTCATCGACACCATCTATGACCAGGTCAAGGCCGAGTTCCAGAAGCGCGGCTGCTACTTCGTCAAGCAGGGTGCCGAGATGGAGGCCCTGCGTGCCGCCATGTTCAAGAACGGCGCTCTCGACCACCGCATCCCCGGCATGGCTGCCGCCAAGATCGCCGAGCTCGCCGGCATCGAGGTTCCCGCCAAGACCAAGATCCTGATCGCCGAGGTCACCTCCACCGACCCCGCCAAGGAGGAGTTCTCCCACGAGAAGCTCTCCCCGGTCCTGGCCATGTACCACGCCAAGGACTTCCAGGAGGCCGTCGACAAGGCCGAGCACCTGGTGCTCGCCGGTGGCCCGGGCCACACCGCCTCTCTGTACGTGCACCCCGCCCAGGCCGAGAAGATCAGCCTGTTCGAGCACGTCATGAAGGCCTGCCGTATCGTCATCAACACCCCGTCTTCGCACGGCGGCATCGGTGACCTGTACAACTTTGGCATGAAGCGTCTCTGACCCTGGGCTGCGGCTCCTGGGGCGGCAACTCCGTCTCCGAGAACGTTGGGGTGAAGCACTTGATCAACGTTAAGACTGTAGCCGAGCGCCGTGAGAACATGCTGTGGTTCCGCGCTCCCGAGAAGGTCTACTTCAAGAAGGGTTCCACGCCCGTCGCCCTCGACGAGCTCGGTACCGTCATGGGCAAGAAGCGCGCCTTCATCGTCACCGACCAGTTCCTCTTCAAGAATGGCAACACCCGCGCCATCGAGCCAAGCTCGACGAGATGGGCATCGCCCACGACTGCTTCTACGACGTCGAGCCCGATCCGTCGCTGCAGTGCGCACGTCGCGGCGCCAAGCAGATGGCTCTCTTTGAGCCGGACGTCATCATCGCCGTCGGCGGTGGCTCCGCTATGGACGCCGGCAAGATCATGTGGATGATGTACGAGCACCCCGAGTGCAAGTTTGAGGACATGGCCATGGACTTCATGGACATCCGCAAGCGTATCTTCACCTTCCCCGAGATGGGCAAGAAGGCCTACTTCGTCGCCGTCCCGACCTCTTCGGGTACCGGCTCCGAGTGCACGCCGTTCGCCATCATCACCGACAAGGAGACCGGCATCAAGTGGCCGCTCGCCGACTACGCGCTGCTCCCCAACATGGCTATCGTCGACGCCGACAACTGCATGACCGCCCCGCGCGGCCTGACCGCTGCCTCCGGCATCGACGTCATGACCCACGCCATCGAGTCCTACGTCTCCATCATGGCTTCCGACTACACTAAGGGCCTCTCCGAGCGCGCTGCTAAGCTCGTCTTCGAGAACCTGCCCTCCAGCTTCACGAACGGTGCCAAGGACCCGCATGCCCGCGAGGAGATGCACAACGCCTCCTGCATGGCCGGTATGGCCTTCGCCAACGCCTTCCTGGGCCTCAACCACTCCATGGCCCACAAGCTCGGCGCTTTCCATCACCTGCCCCACGGCCTCGCAAACGCCGTCATCCTGACCCGCGTTATGCGCTACAACGCCGCCGAGGCTCCCGTCAAGATGGGTACCTTCTCCCAGTATCCTTACCCCAACGCGCTGCACAACTACGCCGAGATGGCCAAGTACTGCGGCATCGAGGGCAAGGACGACAAGGAGGTCTTCGAGAACTTCATCACGAAGCTCGAGGAGCTCAAGGACTTCATCGGTGTCAAGAAGACCATCGCCGACTACGGTGTTGACGAGCAGTACTTCCTCGACACCCTCGACGAGATGACCGAGCAGGCATTCAACGACCAGTGCACCGGCGCTAACCCGCGCTACCCGCTCATGAGCGAGATCAAGGAGCTCTACCTGGACGCCTACTACGGCCGCGAGCCCCAGGACTACGCCGTCTGCTAGTTTTTAGCACGGTTATTTGCGGCGGGGGTGCACGGGTGTACGCACGCCCCCGCCGTTGCTTCTATCGCATCGTTGAAAGGATGCAATCATGCTGCTCCCCGATTCCAAGACCGAGCTCGTCCGTCGCGGCAACAAGGTCGTTTACGACCTGGGCGACAAGATCGTCAAGGTCTTTAACGAGACCAAGCCCGTCTCCGACGTGTTCAACGAGGCTTTGAATCTTGCCCGCATCAATGAGTGCGGCATCCGCAGCCCCAAGGCTCTCGAGGTTTCCCAGCTCGAGAACGCCAACGGCTGGGCTCTCGTGACCGAGAAGGTTCCGGGCACCACCCTTGCCGAGAAGATGACTGCCGAGCCCCAGCGCTTTGGTGAGTACCTCGAGATGTTCGTCGACCTCCAGATCGAGATCCACGGCTACACCTCCCCGCTGCTCAACCGTCAGCGCGATAAGTTCGCCCGCATGATCGACAGCCTCGATCAGCTCAATGCCACCACGCGCTACAACCTTCAGGAGCGTCTGGACGGCATGACCAAGGAGTTCAAGGTCTGCCACGGCGACTTCAACCCCTCCAACGTCATCGTCGGCGACGACGGCCAGCTGTACGTCTGCGACTGGGCACATGCCACCCAGGGCTCCCCTGCTGCCGACGTTGCCACCACCTACCTGCTCTTTGCCCTCAACAGCAAGGACCAGGCTGAGGCCTACCTGGAGCTCTACTGCGACCGCGCCGATATGCCCATGCAGGTCGTGCGTCAGTGGACGAGCATCGTCGCCGCTTCCGAGCTCGCTCGTAAGCGCAACGTGAACGATGAGTTCCTTAAGGACTGGATCGACGTCGTCGATTATCAGTAGTATCTGAGCGATTTATTTCGCATCGGAGGCACAAAGGAAAACCCCGCAGCTCATTTGGGCTGTGGGGTTTTCCTTTACCCGTCGAGCTTATTCACGCAACAAAAAAGACTGCTCCGCATCTCATCCTAAGAGAGATGCGGAGCAGGCCTGCAATTACATCTACTTGCAGAAATGTCGATTAACGGCGTGCTGCCTTCACAAGCTCGGCAACCTTGGCGACGACCTCATCGATCGCCACGTCCTCGCGCTCGCCCGTGGCACGGTCCTTGAGCTCGACAGTGCCGTTCTTAAACCGCGCTTGCCGAGCACTACCTGATACGGGAAGCCCATAAGGTCGTTGTCGGCAAACTTAAAGCCGGGGCGCTCGTCGCGGTCATCCACGACAACTCGATACCCTCGGCGCACAGACCCTCAACGATTTGGTCGCAGACGGTAGCGCACTCCTCCTTCTTGGGATCGAGCGGAATCACCGCGACCTCGTACGGGGCAACGGAGACCGGCCAGACGATACCGTGCTCGTCGTTGTGCTGCTCCACGACCGCAGCAAGCGAGCGGGACACGCCAACGCCGTAGCAGCCCATGATAAGCGGCTTTTCCTTGCCATCTCGTCCATAAAGGTGGCACCCATGGCCTCGGAATACTTGGTGCCCAGCTGGAAGACCTGGGAGACCTCGATACCGCGGGCAGCGGAGAGCGGCTTGCCGCAGTGCGGGCAGGGATCGCCGGCAACGACGGTGACCAGATCGGCCCACTCGTCGACGGTAAAGTCGCGCTCGGGGCAGGCACCGGTAAAGTGATAGTCGACCTCGTTGGCACCGCAGGCCCACTGCTTGGACTCACGCAGCTCTCGTCGCAGACCAGACGAATGCCCTCGGGAAGGTTAACCGGTCCGATAAAGCCCTTATGCAGACCGTAGGTCTGGAGCTCCTCGTCGGTCATCATGCGATAGCCCCTGCCAAAGACGTGCTCGGCCTTGCAGTCGTTGAGCTCGTGATCGCCCGGAACGATGGCCACAACGGGCTTACCCTCGGCATCGATCAGCGCCAGGGACTTGCGCGTGCCGTTCTCGGGGAACCCAAAGAACTTGGCAACGGCCTCGATGGTGCCCATGCCCGGAGTCTCGACCTTGGTGAGCGTACCGTCGCCGGGACCCTCGGTCACAACGACCTTGGTGCTTGCCGCCTCGTCGTCGGCAGCAAAGCCGCAATCGTCGCAGTAGACCAGCGAAGCCTCGCCGGCCTCGGCCAGCGCCATATACTCGACGGAGGTGTCACCGCCGATCTCGCCGGAATCGGCGACGACGGGCAGGGCCTTGATGTAGCAGCGCTCGCAGATATTGGCGTAGGCCTGCTTCATCTTGTCGTACTCCTCCTGCAGGCTCTCCTGCGTGGCAGAGAAGCTGTAGGCGTCCTTCATGATGAACTCGCGACCGCGCATCAGGCCAAAGCGGGGACGGAATTCGTCGCGGAACTTATCCTGGATGTGATAGAGATTCACCGGCAGCTGCTTGTAGGAACGCAGTTCATTGCGCACCAAGGCGGTCACGGTCTCCTCGTGCGTGGGGCCGAGCACGAACTCGCGGCCGTGGCGGTCATCAAAGCGCACGAGCTCCTTGCCATAGGCATCGATACGGCCGGACTCACGCCACAGCTCGGCATCGACCATGATGGGCATCATGAGCTCCTGGGCGCCGGCAGCATCCATCTCGTCGCGCACGATGTTCTCGATCTTGCGAATCGAGCGCCAAGCAAGCGGCAGATAGGAATAGAGACCGGCGGCCTCCTTGCGAATCATGCCGGCACGAAGCAGCAGGCGATGGCTCGCAAGCTCGGCGTCGGCCGGATCCTCTTTGAGCGTCGGAGCATAAAGCTTAGACATATACATTGCTCGAGTCATTTATTTCTCCTCAATAAGCTTGTCGACCTCGGCCATTAGCGCGTCGACAATTTGGTCCTCAGCTACTTTACCAATGATCTGGCCGTGCGAAAAGAGCAGGCCCTGACCTCGTCCGCAGGCAACACCCAAGTCGGCGTCAGAGGCCTCGCCGGGGCCATTGACCGCACAGCCCATCACGGCAATCGAAAGCGGCGCGGAGTAGTTCTTAAGCCGCTCGGTGACCTCCTCGGCGATAGGAATGAGGTTAACCTGGCAGCGAGCGCACGTGGGGCACGATACGATCTCGGGGCCACGGCGGCGAAGACCCAGCGACTGCAGGATACCCCAGGCGACCGGCGGCTCCTCGACCGGATCGGCCGTGAGCGAGACGCGCATGGTGTCGCCAATGCCCTCGGAAAGCAAAATTCCCAGGCCCACAGAGCTCTTAATGGTGCCCTGGAGCTTGGTTCCGGCCTCAGTCACGCCCAAATGAAGCGGAACATGGGGGATTTCGCGCGACAGGGCACGATAGGTGTCAAGCGTCGTGGACACGCTATGAGCCTTGGCGGAAAGCACGATATTGGTAAAGCCGCGATCCTCAAAATGTTTGACGAAACGCTCGCTCGACATCACAAGCTTTTCGGGCTGCGTAAGGTCATCGCGCTCGGCGATATCCTGCTCAAGCGAGCCGGCGTTCACGCCAATGCGAATCGCGCACCCAGCGGCGCCCGCGCATCGATCACGGCATCGACCTTGGCCCAATCGCCAATGTTGCCGGGATTGATGCGGAGCTTAGCGGCACCGGCCTCCACGGCGCCAATGGCGAGCTTATGGTTAAAGTGGATATCGGCAACGATCGGCACCGGAGACTCCGCACAAATCGTGCGAAAGCCCTCGAGCGCAGCCTCAGTGGGCACGCTCACGCGCACAACATCGCAACCCGCCTGGGCAAGCGCACGCACTTGAGCAAGCGTTGCCTGGGCGTCGGCGGTATCGGTGCAGGTCATGGACTGAACCACCACCGGAGCGCCGCCGCCTATCTGCACGTCGCCCACAAACACGGGGCGCGTCAGCTCGCGCGGCAAAGGATGGGACAAAGACAATCCAAACACTCCCCTACAAAATAAATCGAAGGACGTCGGAACGAAGCATATAGACAAACAGCAGCGCAAAGAGCGCGATGCCGACATAACTGACGATTGTCTGCACCTTGAGTGGCAGCTCGCGACCGGCGACCTTTTGAATGATCTCGATAACCAGCTTTCCCCCGTCGAGCGGCGGAATGGGCAGCAGGTTCATAAAGCCCAGCGAGAACGAGATGAGCGCGGCAAACGTTAAGAATGTCGCGGGACCGGCGGCAGCCGCCTGAGAAGACATGACGCTGATGCCAACAATCGAGCTGGACTGATCGAGTATCTCCATCGTATGCTGCGGTTGCAGCAGGCGCATAACGCCCTCGGCAGTCTGCTGAACATAGGAGAACGACAGGCGCGCCGAGGTGATAGGGTCCAAATGGACCACTTGCGTGGAGGCATAAACGCCCAAACGCTCGCCCTCCCTGAGCGCGACCGAGGTCGAAAGTTTCTTACCGTCGCGCTGGTACTCAATGGCGATATCGTCCTGACCGGCAGCCTTGCCGATGGCATCATACACATCCATCCAGCTGGAGCAGGACACGCCATCGACACTAAGAATAGCGTCGCCGGCCTCAATGCCCGCCTTGGCGGCTATAGAGCCTTCTTCAACCTGACCGATCACATTGCTATCGACCGGCACCGATACGCCGGCGATAGAGTAGATGCTCATAAGCAGCAAAAAGCCCGTCAGGATATTGACGAGAATGCCCGCGAGCAGCATAAAGGCACGCTTGAGAAAACCCTGGCCCAGATAGGTATGCGAACGCTCCTGCTCGAAGAACTCCGAAGCAGTGACCGGCAGCTCCCACACATCGCCCTCGGCAGTCGCATGCTCTCGATCGAACTTGCGGCCGTCAAAGGTGGTATATCCTGCAGCATCGCGCGGCAGCGTCTGGTACCTAACCGGATAATAGCTGGGTGAAGGCTTCTCCCCTTCCTCGTACCAAGGCGCAATGGAACCCCAGCCCAAAAGCAAGGCACAAGCCTCGAGAACATCCTCCTCGGGCAGTTCCAGCTCGACGGAAAGGTCTGCAACCGAAACGCGACCATGACGATAGATCGCCGCAAGCACACGGTCGGCGCACGAGACATCGGTCGGGTCCATACCGCAGATAGCGGCATAGCCACCCAGCAGCAGCGGCGTCACGCCAAACTTGGTACCGATGCGACGCGACGTACGATGAATGTCAAAGCGGCACGGTAGGCCTAAGAAAAACTCGGTGACGCGCACGCCGCACGCACGGGCCGCCAAAAAGTGGCCGCCCTCATGCAGAAACACGAGGACGGATAGCATCAAAAGGCCCCAAAAGACTGAGGAGAGAACGCTCAGAACAGTATCCATAAAACGAAAAGCAATCCTTACGATTAAGAGCGGGTTGCAGCGAGCACCTCGGCGGCTTGGCACGAGCCCACGTATCGATATCGCGAAGCTGCTCAAAGGATGCGACCGCCTGCGTATCGTGTGCATCCATGCACGACTCGACGATACGGTCGATATCGGTAAAGGTACAGGCATCGTGCAGGAAGGCATCGACGGCAACTTCGTTGGCGGCATTCAGCACGCACGGCATGGTGCCGCCCGTTCTGCCGGCACGCTCGGCCAGCGCCAGGCAGCGGAATGTGTCCATATCGGCAGCATCAAACGTAAGCTGCCCGAGCTCGCGGAAATCGATTCGAGGCGCTGGGGTATCCCACCGCTCGGGATACGAGAACGCGAACTGGATGGGAATGCGCATGTCGGACGCACCAAGATGTGCCATCACAGAGCCGTCCGCATACTCGACCATCGAGTGGATCTTTGACTGGCGCTGAACGACCACGTTGATAAAGTCGAGATCGCACCCGAACAGGTGCATCGCCTCGATACGCTCCAAGCCCTTATTCATGAGGGTCGCAGAGTCGATGGTGATCTTAGCACCCATGGCCCACGTGGGGTGTGCCAGCGCATCGGAGCGTGTCACGCAATTGAGCTCGTCGCGCGTACGGCCAAAGAACGGACCACCCGAGCAAGTGAGCCAAATGCAGTGAGCCTCGCGCGGATTCTCCCCCAGATAGCACTGGTAGATGGCGGAGTGCTCGGAGTCGACTGGAATAAGCTGACCGGGCTGCGCCAACGGCATCAGCAGGTCACCGCCGACAACGAGGGACTCCTTGTTAGCAAGTGCAAGACGCTTGTTCGAGGTCAGGGCCGCATGGCTCGCTTCGAGCCCGGCAGCGCCCACAATGGCAACAAGCACACAGTCGACGTCATCGCGACGCGCGAGCTCACAAACCGCCTGCGCACCAACGCCGAGCTCCGTGCCCTCGGGCAGCTCCTGCAGCACAGCGTCCGTACCGTGGGTGGTGTCGGCCACGGCAACGGCCGGAACCGAAAACTCACGGGCAAGCGCAACAAGCTCAGCGGTACTGGAATTAACGGAAAGCGCCGTCACCTGCAGACGGTCGGCATGCTGACGGCAAACATCGAGCGCCTGGGTGCCAATAGAGCCCGTACAGCCCAAAATTGCAACCCGCAGACGGCCATCGGGGGCGTACGTCGTCTGAAAGGCCATTACAGCACGCCTCCGATCATCAAAAGCAGCTGCGCGGTAATGCAGCCAAAGATAAGCGAGTCGCTACGATCGAGCATGCCGCCATGGCCCGGAATAAGGTTGCCAGAATCCTTGACGCCCACGCCACGCTTGATGCGTGACTCGATGAGGTCACCGATAACGCCCAGGATGGACACAACCACGCCGCAAAGCAGCGCATAGGGCAAGCTCAGCTTATAGAAATGCGTCGCCCACAAAATAAGCCAGATAAGAACCGAGCCCAAGATGCCGCCGACAAAGCCCTCCCAGCTCTTTTTGGGAGAGATCTTGGGGACCATCTTGTGCTTGCCGATACGGCTGCCCACGATGTAGGCAAACGAATCGGAGACCCAGAGAGACGCGCAAACACCCACCGAAAGCAGGCGCCGGCAAAACCGGGCACGGCATCGCGCAGCAGCACGATGGCCGACAGCATAAAACCGGTGTAGATGGGACCCATGAGTGTCACAGCCACATCGGATATGCGGGTACGCGACGAACAGACATACCAAATGCCCACCGCAAGCATCAATGCAAAAAGCAGCGCATTCAACAGCAGCGAGTCGCCCAGCGCCGAGAGCGGAAAGAGCACGGCGGCAGCGATACCCAGGCGCTCGTTGGCCACCTTGCCATCGAGCTTCGTCATGCGGAAATACTCAAAGCAGCACAGGCCGCTCATGACGGAGACGAAGATGGCGGTGGGAACGATACCCAAAACCAGGCAGAGAATAAATACGACGGCGTAGACGATACCTGCGGCGGCACGGGTAATAAAGCCGGCAAGCCACGAAGTCGCGGCCGCGCCGCTCTTGGCGGTAGGCGCCTTGGGAGCAGACGCCTTGGGACGATCGGACACGATTAAGCCTCCTCGGTCTTGCTCAGTCCACCAAACCTACGGTCGCGGCCTGATAGGCCAAAATGGCGTTGACAAGACCCCAACGATCAAAGTCGGGCCAATAGGTATCGGTGACATAAAACTCGGAATAGGCAACCTGCCACAGCAGATAGTTCGAAAGGCGAAGCTCGCCGGAGGTTCGAATCACAAGCTCAGGATCGGGTAGCCCAGCGGTGTACAGGTGCGAAGCAACCATATCATCGTCGATAGCGGCCGGAACGATCTTTCCGGCAGCGGCATCGAGCGCGATCTGACGGACGGCACGGGTGATCTCGGCACGGGCTCCGTAGTTGACGGCAAGTGCCAGCGTCATGCCGGTATGGTCGGCACACTCGGCAAGACCTCGCTCAAAGACATCGCGGGTCTTCTTGGGCAGTGCGGATATATCGCCCAAAAAGACAACGCGCACGTTTTCGCGCTTAAGCAGCGGCAGCTCATCGATAAACGTCTTAGCAAACAGATGCATTAAAACGTTGACCTCATGCTGAGGACGATTCCAGTTTTCGGTGGAAAACGCATAGGCCGAAAGGACGTCGACGCCCAAACGCACGCATGCGGTAATAATCTCGCGCAGGGAGACGATACCGGCCTTGTGTCCCTCGGTGCGGGCAAGACCGCGCGCCGTGGCCCAGCGACCGTTACCGTCCATGATGCACGAAATATGATGCGGAATCTTATTGAGGTCAAGGTCGGAAAAACCGACGCCCGCAGGGGCGTCGGCAAAGTACTCGACCAGTTTGTTCTCGTCGTATTGCACCTTAGATCTCCATGACCTCGGCTTCTTTTTCCTTCAGAAGCTCCTCGACCTTGGCAACATACTCATCGGTATGCTTCTGGACCTTGGCCTGCTCGCGACGGACATCGTCCTCGGTGAGCTCTTCGTCGCGCTCGAGCTTGTTGTTAAAGTCGCGACGGATGTTGCGAATGGAGACCTTGGCCTGCTCGGCATACTCGCGGCACTCCTTGACGAGCTCGCGACGACGCTCCTCGGTGGGAGCCGGGAACGGCAGGCGCACGACGGTACCGTCAGAGTTGGGAGTAATGCCAGATCGGAAGCGCTGATAGCCTTCACGATTGCGTTGACGAGCGCCTTGTCCCAGGGCTCGATAAGCAGCATGTGAGCCTCGGGGGTCTTAACGGCGGCAACCTGGGTAACCGGCGTGGGAACACCGTAGTAATCGACCGAAATGTCGGACAGAATGTTAGCGTTGGCGCGGCCCGTGCGAACCTTGGAGAAGTTGTGCTTGAGGGACTCGAGCGACTTGTCCATGTGGGCGGTGATATTCTCTGCCATGCTTAATCCTCCTGATAGACGAGCGTGCCGACGGGCTCACCCGAAAGCGCGCGTTTGACGGTGTCCTCGCCATCGATGTTGAGACCAAAATCGGCATACGGTTATCCTGGCACAGCGCCGTGGCCGTGGAATCCATAACCTGCAGACCGCGGACGAGAACCTCGTGATAGGTAATCTTGTCAAAACGGACGGCATCGGAACACTTGACAGGATCCTTGTCGTAGATGCCGTCAACCTTGGTGGCCTTAATCAGAATCTCGGCACCGATCTCGCAGGCACGAAGAGCCGCGGCGGTGTCGGTCGTAAAGTACGGATTGCCCGAACCGGCGGCAAAAATAACGACATTACCCTTGGAAAGGTGGTTGATGGCGCGACGGCGAATATAGGCTCGCAGATCTCATTCATCTGGATAGCGCTCATCACGCGGCAGGGAACATCGTTGTGCTCAAAGGCATCCTGCAGGGCAAGCGCGTTCATAACGGTTGCCAGCATGCCCATGTAGTCGGCCTGGGCGCGCTCCATGCCACCGGCAGCGCCGGCCATGCCGCGGAAAATGTTGCCGCCGCCGACAACAACGCCGACCTCATGGCCAACGGCGAGCAGCTCCTTGACCTGCTTGGCAAGATGGTCGGTAATCTTGGGGTCGATGCCATATTGGCCGTCGCCCATCAGTGCTTCGCCGGAAAGCTTCAGAAGCACGCGTTTATATCGGATGTCGGACAAAGCGATCCTCCTTTAATTAGACTCTCAATATGATAGCAAAGGCTCTGATAAGAGCCATGAAAAAGCAGGCTGTGAGTAAAACCCACAGCCTGCTCATTACCAGCTACAAGAGCTTATTTACTCGCCACGGACCAGACGGTCGAAGGCAACGACGGTAATGCTATCGCCGAGCTCCTTGGAGACCTGCTCAGCGTACTTCTTGATGGTGAGGGAGCTGTCCTTGATGAACTCCTGCTCGGTGAGCACGGACTGCTTGTAGAACTTCTCCAGACGGCCAACAGCCATCTTCTCCTGGATAGCCTCGGGCTTGCCGGACTCGGCAGCCTGAGCCATGTAGATCTCCTTCTCGTGCTCGACGGTCTCGGCCGGAACCTGATCGCGGGTAGCGCAAATCGGGGCGACGGCGGCAACCTGAAGGGCAACGTCGTGAGCGAAGGTCTTGAAGGACTCGGCCTGAGCGGTCTCGGCCTTCTCGAAGGCGAACTCGACGAGGACGCCGATCTTACCACCCATGTGGATGTAAGAAGCGAGAGCGCCGTTCTCGGCCTTGCGAGCGGAGAAACGAGCGATCTTCATGTTCTCGCCCATGATGTGAATCATCTCGGTGAGCTCGGAGGAAACGGTCTCCTCGCCCATCGGCTTCTCGAGCAGAGCATCGACATCGGCCGGCTCGGTGGTAGCGACAACCTCGGCGACCTTGGAAGCAAAGCCGGTGAACTTGGCGTTGGAGCCGACGAAGTCGGTCTCGCAGGAAAGCTCGAGCAGAGCGCCGGACTTGCCGTCCTCGGAGACGAACGCGGCGACAGCGCCCTCGTTGGTCTCACGACCAGCCTTCTTGGCAGCCTTGGCGAGGCCGTTCTTGCGCAGAACGTCAACAGCGACGTCCATGTCGCCGTCAGCCTCGACGAGAGCCTTCTTGCACTCCATCATCGGGGAGTCGGTCATCTCGCGGAGCTGCTTGACCATAGCGGCAGTAATCTGGGCCATTGTGGTTCCTTTCAAAGAGATGAAAAAGACTTAAATAGGACTGATTTACTCGGCCTTGGGCTCGGCGGCCATCTCGGCCTCGGAGACCTGCTCCTTACCGGAGCCAGCGAGGCAGGCGTCGGCCATGAGCTCGCACATAAGGGTGACAGCGGAGATGGCGTCATCGTTGCAGGGGATGCCGTACTCGACCTCGTCGGGATCGGAGTTGGTGTCGATCAGAGCGACGACGGGGATGTTCAGGCGCTGGGCCTCCTTGATGGCGTTCTCCTCGCGCTTGGTGTCGATGACGAAGAGAGCTGGGGCAGACCCTTCATGTCGCGGGCGCCACCGAGGTTGGTCTGGAGCTTAGCAAGCTCCTTGCCGAGCACTGCCTGCTCCTTCTTGGCAGAACAGCCATGCGGCCGTCCTCGACCATGGCCTCGAGCTCCTCCATGCGGTTGATGCGGGAGCGGATGGTGACGAAGTTGGTCAGCATGCCGCCGAGCCAACGCTGGTTGATGTAAGGCATGTTGGCGCGCTCAGCGGCGTTCTTAACGGCTCCTGAGCCTGCTTCTTGGTGCCGACGAACAGCACGTTGCCGCCCTTGGCGACGTTCTTGACGAACGTGTAGGCCTGGTCGGCGTCAAGGATGGTCTGCTTGAGGTCGAGGATGTAGATTCCGTTGCGCTCACCGAAGATGAACGGCTTCATCTTGGGGTTCCAGCGACGGGTCTGGTGACCGAAGTGGCAGCCGGCCTCGAGCAGGGTGCGGATATTAATCTTGGTAGCCATGTTAAACCTCCTGTGGTTTGCCTCCGCGCGGGGTCATCCTCCAAAACCAACCCGGACATGTGCTACCAAAGCCCGGGCACCACGGTATGAAGTAGCCGCGCGTGCGTGATAAAAACCTGTTGCCGTGAAGCAACCCGATGAATGATAGCAGGATTGCCTCTTCCTGCCAACCCGCAATCAAAACCACACACCTCGCCGCGGCGCGAAAGGCCCTTCTCCTACTCGCCGCGGGGGTGTGCCTGACTCACGGCACGCTTGAGTCGGTCTGGTGTGAGGTGCGTATAGATCTGCGTTGTGGACAAGCTCGCATGTCCCAGCAGTTCCTGAACCGAGCGCAGATCCGCGCCGCCCTCGAGCAGGTCGGTCGCAAAGGTGTGGCGCATCGCATGCGGGGCGATGTCGGCAGGAATGCCGGCGAGTGCCGCAAGCATGTGGAACCGCCTCCTGAGCATGGCGGCACTCATGCGGTTACCGCGCGCCGAGATAAACAGCGGATGAACGCCGTTCGCACCATCGCCGCGCTTTGCCTGCGCAAGGAGCTGTGGCCTCCCCTCCTCAATATAGCGGCGGGTCGCCTCGAGAGCGCGCCGATAGAGGGGCACGATACGCTCCTTGCTCCCCTTGCCCCAAAGTCGCAGCGTTCGCTCGGACCAACCAATAGACTCCATGTTGAGTGCCGCGAGCTCGGAGATTCGCGCGCCGGAGGCATAGAGCAGCTCGAGCATCGCCGCATCGCGCAGCCCCGCAGGCGTCGAGGTGTCAGGGGCCTTGAGCAACGACTCGACTTGCCGGGTCGTCAGCACACCGGGAAGATCGCGCGGCAGCTTGGGCGAGGATATCGCCGAGACCGCATCGCCCTCAACGATTCCCTCGGCAGCCATCCACCGATAGAGCGAGCGAATGGCAGACAGATGCGCCGCAAGGGTCCGAGCCGCCACCTGTCCACGCGACAGCTCGGCCAAATAGGAACGAACGGTCCGTACGTCGGCGACGCGAGCGTCGATGCCCTCACGGTCGCACCACGCGGCGAAGTGCTCGAGCCGCGAGGCGTAGGCGGTTACCGTATTGGGAGCGAGCCCTTCGACACGTGCAATGTAGGCGATGAACGAGTCGACGGCATCGTACAGGTCAAAGGCTATGACCTCTCGCCTCCAAACAGATCGGAGCGCGTTTCCAGATAGGCATCCAGGGCCTTAAGGGCCCGGTCCGCGTAGGCCTGGTAGCGATCGCGCTTGCTGCAACGCTTACCGTCCTCGAGCGGCGGCACGAGGCCAAAGTTGACGTGCATGGCTGGTAGCCCACCGTAGCCGGGTCGGTCGCATACCCCACGAGCGCGCCCAGGGCGCCCACGCGCGGCAGCTCGACGCCCGCGGCACCGATAGCTCGGCATAGGTGTTGAGCGCGGCGAGCAGACCCGTCGCCACGGCTCCATGTACCCCTCGGTACCGGTAATCTGGCCGGCAAGACGCACGCTCGTGCCGGGAACGGCAAAGGTGCCGTCGAGCACGTGCGGAGCATCGACAAAGGTGTTGCGGTGCATGACGCCGTAGCGGAAGAACTCGGCGTTCTCCAGGCCGGGAACCATATGGAAGACGCGCTTCTGTTCGCCGAAGGTCAGGTTGGTCTGGAAGCCAACCAAGTTATAGGCGGTCTTCTCCTTGTTCTCGGCGCGCAGCTGAATTGCCGCCCAGGGACGGCGACCAGTGCGCGGGTCGGTGAGCCCGACGGGCTTCATGGCGCCAAAGCGGATGGCATCCTTGCCCGTGCGCGCAACCTCCTCGGCAGGCTGGCAGGCCTGGAACAGGTCCCCGCCCTCAAAATCCTTGAGCACCACGCGATCGGCCGTAGTGAGCGCCTCGATAAAGGCCTCGTACTCTTCCTTGTTGAGCGGGGCGTTGAGATAGTCGCCACTCCCCTGTTCCTCGTAGCGCGACTGCGAGAACAGCACGTCCATATCAAGCGTGGAGGCATCGACGATCGGCGCGGCCGCGTCAAAGAACGCCAGGGCGTCACCACCGACGAGCTTCATGACCTCCTCACTCAATGCCGGCGAGCATAGGGGGCCCGCGGCGATAACCACATGGCCCTCGGGGATCTGGGTGACCTCACCGTGGACGACCTCGATATTGGGGCGGGCGGCAACCTCGGCCTCGACGAGCTCGGAAAACTTGACGCGGTCGACCGCCAGGGCGCCGCCAGCGGGAACGGCCGCACGATGAGCGCAGTCGAGCAGCACCGAGCCCATGCGCTCGAGCTCGGCCTTCAGCAGACCGGCGGCGGAATCGGGACGGGTCGACTTAAACGAATTGGAGCAGACGAGCTCCGCCAAGTGATCGGTATGATGGGCAGGAGAGCTCACCTGCGGGCGCATCTCGCACAGCTTTACGGCGAACCCGCGATCTGCCAGCTGAATCGCGCATTCCGATCCCGCCAGACCGCCACCGATAACCGTCACCTGATCAAACAGCATCTGCAAACACCTTTCTAATTGACACGTTTTCCATTGTGACCGAAGGGCGTCTGGGCGTGAAGGGCAAACTTGGAGGGCGCATACCTTCCATCCATCATGCGCTCGATGAGGCCCTCGAGTTCGAGCGAACCCAGAAGTTTGAGCACACCGACGGCATCGAGCGAGACGAGTGTGGCGATGTCTTCAACCTTGAGCGGCGAGGCGATGAGGGCATGCATCACGGCCCGCTGTGTGGGGTCAAGATCTGCGATACCGGGCGCATCGGGACGCGAGTAGCGCAGGGTACCGTAGATTCGAGAGATGGCCATCTCGATGGACTCCTCGTCGATGATGCAGCAGGCCCCGTTGGCAATGAGGTAGTTGGTACCGCGCGACTCGGGTGACAAAATCGAACCCGGCACGGCAAGAAGCTCACGCCCCAGGTCCATGGCGGCCTCCGCCGTCGAGAACGTGCCCGAAGGCATGCCAGCCTCCGACACGAAGAGCGCCTGCGAAAGCGCGGCAATCACGCGATTGCGCCGCGGGAAGGCAAACTTACGTGGCCCCATACCCCACGGCGAGATGGACACGACCGCGCCGCCCGTATCGATCGTGCGCGCGAT
>ENA-OQIO01000169-OQIO01000169.1-human-gut-metagenome-genome-assembly--contig:-NODE-169-length-32890-cov-2.452614_pt1 | contig 32890 bp, 45 predicted proteins | sample MGYA00242573_ERZ504737 | MGnify/ENA primary metagenome ERZ504737 (study PRJEB26092, sample SAMD00036203) | human gut metagenome | host: Homo sapiens | study: EMG produced TPA metagenomics assembly of...
GTTTGAATGTTTCCAATTCTCTTCAGATCTTCTTTTAGATGATCATACCCTGTGTTAAATTTTGTTTTTAATGCTTCGGTACACAATGTATTTGTTTTCTTTACTTTTTCTTGAATCTCATCTACATCTGTGGATGTTAACACTAACGGCTTCTCACTTAATACTGGAACATGGTGTTCCAATGATCTTAAGATCCATTCTTTATGAAATTTATGTGTGAGTGCGATATAAACTGCATCTACCTGCGGATCATTTAACAGTTCTTCATAATCTTTATATACTTTGACTTCTGGATGCTCCTTTAAATATGGATCATCCATGGAAACTGAACGTGAGCCAATCGCATAAATCTTTCCTTCATCTGTTGCCTCGATTGCCTGTACAAACTTTCTGGCGATTCTGCCAAATCCTATAATTCCAAAATTCATATTATTATTTCCCTCTCGTGATATGTAATTTTATTTCTGGAAATCAATTCTTTCTTCAGTTATAATTATAGTATATGTAACGTAAAACACAACAGGAAAGGAGATTTCATAGCATGCAATTACCAATTTCTCTCGGCAATCAAGGTTTTGCTTCTCTTCGTGAAAATCATTGCTTTTATATTGATAAAACAGATTTTATCAGAGAATGGTGGGAAGAACAGGATGTTGTAACTCTGATCACGCGTCCTCGCCGTTTTGGAAAAACTTTAAATTTGAATATGATGGAATGCTTCTTTTCTATACAATACAAAGACCGTTCTGATCTGTTTGAGGACCTTTCTATCTGGAATGATCAGAAATATCATGAATTACAAGGAACTTATCCTGTGATTTCACTTAGTTTTGCAAATATCAAAGGCCGTACTTTTGAAGAAACGAAACGTGGAATCTTACAGATTCTTGTAAAATTATTCAGCATTCATTCTTATATCAAAGATGATAAAATCCTGAATTCTGAAGATTGGGAATTTATAAATTCTGTAAATATGGATATGCCTGATGATGTTGCGAGTCTGACTTTGATGTACCTGTCTGATTACCTCAGCCGTTTTTATCAAAAGAAAGTTCTAATCTTTTTAGATGAATACGACACTCCTTTACAAGAAGCTTATATTCATGGTTATTGGGATGAGCTGACAGGGTTCTTACGCAGTTTATTAAATGCTTCATTTAAAACGAATCCATACCTTGAACGTGGATTAATGACTGGAATTACGAGGATCAGCAAGGAATCTATCTTTTCTGATCTTAATAATCTTTCCATCATTACAACCACCTCCGAAAAATACAGCCAGCAATTTGGATTCACTGAAAATGAAGTATTTAAAGCTTTAAAAAGCTATCATTTGTCTGACAAAGAATCTCTTGTAAAGTCATGGTATGATGGGTTTACTTTCGGTTCACAGAAGGATATTTATAATCCATGGTCTATTACTTGTTTCTTGAAAGAGAAGCTGTTGAAGCCTTATTGGGTTCATTCAAGTTCTAATGCTCTGATCAGTAAATTATTGCAGATAAGCAATCCTGAAACCAAAATGATCATGGAAGATATTTTAAATGGTTGGATGTTTAAAAACTGAAATTGATGAAGAAATTATTTTTGATCAGTTAGAGAAAAAACGCGGTGCTATCTGGAGTTTGTTACTTGCCAGCGGTTATTTAAAAGTGTCTGATCGTTCCTTTGATGAAAAAAGAGGTCGCTTTGTCTATTCACTGGAACTTACAAATAAAGAAGTAAAATTAATGTTTGAAGATATGATCCGAGACTGGTTTTCTGAAGATTCTACTCCTTATAATGATTTCTTAAAAGCTTTTTTATGCCAAGATATCGATTATATGAACGATTACATGAACCAGGTTGCCGCTTCCACATTCAGCTCTTTTGATACTGGAAAGCAAGCCTCTGCCTCATCCCAGCCAGAACGATTTTATCACGGATTTGTTCTTGGATTGATCGTTGAACTTTCTGATACTTATAAGATAACTTCCAATCGTGAAAGCGGATTTGGACGATATGATGTAATGTTAGAACCTTTTGATAAATCTAAAAATGCTTATATTCTGGAATTTAAGGTTCATAATCCACGGACTGAAAATTCTTTGGAGGATACTGTATCTACGGCTTTATTACAAATTGATGAGAAAAATTATGATGCTGAATTGATTGCTGATGGATTTAGTAAAGAACAGATTTGTCATTTGGGATTTGCATTTGAAGGGAAACATGTTTTAATTGGATAAACGTTGATCAATGAAAAAAGATACCAAACTAGTAGTGAATCATTTGGTATCTTTTTTCGCGTTATAACATTTTAGTAATCTCAGAAAGATCTTCTAAGATCACATTCGGTTTTACATCGCTTGTTGTTACATCTTCTCTTGTACTTTCTCCACTTAGCACTAAGATTGATGTCACATCACTTTGATCTGCAACTGCGATATCGGTATACAGCCGGTCCCCTACAATAGCGATCTCGTCCGGTTCGTATCCCGTTTCCTGGATGATATAGTCCAGTGTATGTTTCGACGGTTTTCCAAAGAATTCTGGAAATCTTCCCGTTGAAGCCTCTATAAGTTTTGCTATTGATCCACAGTCTGGAATAAATGCTCCGCCTTCCATTGGGCAGTTCCAGTCTGGATTAATTCCAAAATATATACAGCCATTCCGAATATAATGACATGCTTTGGAAAGCTTTTCATAAGTTAAAGTTGTATCAAATCCCAAGACCACGATATCTGGATCTTCTTCTGTCAGGTTCATATCAAAATATTGAAATTCCTGGATCAGGGATGTGGTCCCTACTACATAAATGCTCTTTCCATCGTAATGTTCTTTAAGATATTTGATGATCACATGACTTGAGATCATCATCTGATCTTTCTTGATTGGTATCCCAAGCTTCCCAAGTTTCTCAATATAAGCCCGCTGGCTTTTTGATGAATTATTGGTAAAGAAGTAATATTCCCTTCCGGTCTCCTCAACTTTCTTTAAAAAGTCTTTCGTAAATGAAAATAGTTCATTCCCAAGATAAATCGTTCCATCCATATCAAGAATAAAACATTTGATTTTTCAAACATATGATTCCCTGCAATCCCTTCATTCTTTATTTCTCTCCTCGATCATGTCGAGCTTTTAGAGCCAGTGCACATGCAGCACTGATCAGCGCTACAACTGTAGAATAGATACCTACATAAATCGTATCACCTTTTCCATAGTTAATCAGCAATGTACAGATTGTTGGTACCATCCCAGCTACTAAGAAACTTGGCACATGATATACAAAAGAAATTCCTGAATAACGTACTTCTGTTTCAAAGTAAGAAGACCATAAAGAACTGATAACAGCCCAGATCAGGTTATATGCAATACTCCAGCCAAGAACGATTCCAATAATTGTGATCGCTAGATTTCCTTTGCTTAATTCAATAACTTTCAGTGTAGGAATACTCAAAACAGCTGATGCTAAAGCTCCAATTACAAATGTTCTTGTATTTCCCAATTTTTGTGCGCACCATCCACCAAACAGTGTAAATGGAATCTTAAAAATACATGCTATGATCGTAATAATATAAGTCTGGATCAGTGGCATTCCAAGCCAGTTAATGCAATAGGATAAGATCCATACGATAAAAATATTATAAAATGTTCCATCCACCCATCTTGTACCACATCCAAGAAGTAATGTTTTCCAGTATCCTTTTACCATTGGAATAAATCCAACTTTATGTTTCTTTCCTTCTGCTTCTTCTGCCTCTAATTTTGCCTGTGCCTTCTTATAATCTTCTGTTTCCATCATTTCACCTTTTTGACGGATAACGATCACTGTCAAGATAATTGCTGCCAAGAAAGGAATTCTCCATCCCCATGTAAAGAAAATATCTTCTGGTAATAACAATGTTGGTACTGCGATCAAAATAGAAGATAATCCGAATCCAATCGGAAGACCGATCTGTGGAATCGCTGCATAGAAAGATCTCTTATTCTCTGGCACATTTTCGTATGCCATTAAGATTCCTCCACCCCATGTTCCACCACGTCCAAAGCATTGTGCCAAACGCATTAACTGAAGAACGATAACTACTCCGACTCCTGCGCTTGCTGCTGGCGGCAGGATTCCGATGATCGATGTCGAAATTCCCATCATCAATAAAGATGCATACATCGTAACTTTTCGACCTTTTCTATCGCCAATATGTCCAAAGAAAACCGCACCAAATGGACCTGCAATATATCCAATCGCAAATGACATATAAGAAAGGATCAGCGCTGTTGTTCCATTTCCCGTCTGTGAGAAAAACACTTTATTAAATACAGTTCCTGCTGCTGTTCCATATAATAAGAAACAATACCATTGCACCGCACTTTCAAACAATGTGATCGTTGCAATTTTTCGAAAATTATTTTTTTCCATATATTTTATCCTCCTTCTTGTTAATCTTCTTCCCCTTCATAGTATTTAAATGGCCATGGTCCTGAATAATCGGCACCCGTTGGAATTGTCTGATAATGTGTATTAATACGATCTCCCTGAAGGTCATGAATCAAATATCCTGGATTTCCAAGGAAGAATCTATCTCCTTCCACCTTTGAATTCCTCTTTTTTTCTTCCTCTGTAAGGTTTATATCATTTTTCCCCCTAAAATCAACTTCCATCTGCATTGCGATCGGTGGACATGTCACACATGGAATTTTATGCCATGATGTAAAAATAGCAGTATGCATATGACCACAACATAACGTAACATTTTCATGTTTATTTAAGATCTGTGCAAGTCTGTCTGCCTGATCAAATCCTTCATCCATTGCTGGCAATCCTGTTACAAATGGTGGATGATGTGTAAATACTAATGTTGGTTTCTCAGGATATTCTGTAATTCTTTCTTCCAGCCACTCTGCTACCCGATCGCTTAATCCACCCGAATGACAAGATGGTTTGCTTGTATCAATTACGATCACTCGAACTGGATATTCATCGATTGTATAGCAGATATAAGGTTTGATATCCTCTTTTACCGGAGTTTCCTCTGTAAACATTTCTAAAAAAAAGTCTCTTTTATCATGGTTCCCAGGAACAATGTAGACTGGTCTTGGAAGTTTTCTAAGTCCCTCTCTCATAAACTCATATCCTTCCCTTGTTCCACCCTCAGACAAATCCCCAGTCACTACAAAAAATTCTGGTAATTCATAATCCTTCATTGAACAAAAATAATCGATCGTCTGATGCAAGGCTTTCATTGTATCTGCTTTCTGGAAAGATAATTTTCCATCACCTCTTAAATGGAAATCTGAAATCTGAATAACTTTCATAAATGCAACCTCCTTTTTCATATCACGCTCTCGAGAATACATTTTTATTGTTCCGGAATAATAAATGTGTTAAAATTAATTAAACTTTTAATTTTTGTTATCTCTGTTTCTTTAATTGAATTTTAACTTTTTTAATTGTTTTATTCAATTATTTTTAATTGTTTTAATAAAAATACAGATTATTGACTAATAATTCTCATTAAATTTTGTCTATTTTGGATAGTTTCTTTCTGTTTTTTATTAAACTTTTAATGTTATTCAGGAGGGATTTATGTCATATTATAAAAAAGTTACATTAAAAGACATTGCAAATGATTCAGGTGTTTCCGTAAGTTCTGTTTCTATGATCTTAAATAAACGCGAAGGCGTTTCTTTTTCCAATGAAACGGTTGAAAAGGTTCTGTCCTCTGCGAAAAAATTGGGATATGAGATTTCTTCTTCCCCAAAAAAGAATGGTACACCTGCTTACAATACTCAAAAATCCGTAAAGTATATTGCTATTTTTTGCCCTAACATATCAAACTCTTATTACTCTACGATTGCACAATCTATTGAACAGGCTGCTTATCAAAAAGGATTTAAAACTTTGATCATCACGACTTTTCGTGATGAAACCTTAGAAAAAGAGTTCCTTCAGGATATGATCAAACTACATGTTAGTGGTATTGTTTTTACTATGATGCCTCAATGCCCACCGTTTTTAGAAAAGATTGCTAAGAAATATCCCGTGATCGTTATCGGAGATAAAACAACAGATATTGATCTGAATGTCATCGAGACAAGCAACTATACTGCTGGAGTTTTGATGGCTGAACATTTATATGAACTTGGACACCGTAATATCGCATTTTTAACAACCACGATTGGTAAAAGTCTGTCTCTTGCCATGCGTTATCAACGTTTAAAAGCAATTCAAAACACCTATAAGAAACTTTGTATGAATGAACCTTATAATATCATTGTAAAAGAAGCCAAAATCGATCCAGAACTTGAACGTAAAAATATTTTCTTAGAACACGGCGTTGGTTATCAATTATGCAATGAATGTCTTGATGACAGAAATCTCGCAAATCTTACTGCATTCATCGGTAACAACGATATGGTTTCTTATGGGATCATGGATGCGATCCTTAAAAAAGGCTATCAGATTCCAGATGATTTCAGTGTATGTGGGTTTGACAATGACTTTGCTTCCAGTCTGCTTCCGATCTCATTGACGACTGTGGAACATTACATGGAAGACAAAGGAAAGAAAGCATTTAATATGATCTATGAGAAGATTCAGGAAAAGGATGACTTCTTCGTTCAAGATGATAAATGTGTGATCCGTATTGAATACAAATCAAAACTTATTTCTCGTGATTCTACGAATGTTGCTCGTACACGAAAAAATATCAATTTATAACTTTTGCTATTAAAATTTTAATAATGTTTTTTAAGATAAAATTGGACACGGAACTAGTAGTGATCATTCCGTGTCCTTTTTGCGTTATAACATTTTGGTGATCTCAGAGAGATCTTCTAAGATCACATCAGGTTTTACATCACTTGTTTTTACATCTTCTCTTGTGCTCTCTCCACTTAGCACTAAGATTGATGTCACATCACTTTGATCTGCAACTGCGATGTCGGTATACAGCCGGTCCCCTACAATAGCGATCTCGTCCGGTTCGTATCCCGTTTCCTGGATGATATAGTCCAGTGTATGTTTCGACGGTTTTCCAAAGAATTCTGGAAATCTTCCCGTTGAAGCCTCAATTAATTTTGCCATGGAACCACAGTCTGGAATAAATGTTCCACCTTCCATCGGGCAGTTCCAGTCTGGATTGATTCCAAAGTATGTACAGCCATTTCGGATATAATGACATGCTTTGGAAAGCTTTTCATAAGTTAAGGTTGTATCGAATCCTAAGACTACGATATCTGGATCTTCGTCTGTCAGGTTCATATCAAAATATTGAAATTCCTGGATCAGGGATGGGGTCCCTAGCACATAAATACTCTTTCCATCGTAATGTTCTTTAAGATATTTGATGATCACATGACTTGAGATCATCATCTGATCTTTCTTGATCGGTATCCCAAGCTTCCCAAGTTTCTCAATATAAGCCCGCTGGCTTTTTGATGAATTATTGGTAAAGAAATAATATTCTCTTCCAGTTTCCTCGACTTTCTTTAAAAAATCTTTGGTGAATGGGAATAGTTCATTCCCAAGATAGATCGTTCCATCCATATCAAGGATAAAACATTTGATTTTTTCAAACATGAGCTGCCCTCCTATTTGATCACATCATCATAAAAATCATAGAATTTCAGAATTCTCATAAATGTGATACGGTCACGGATATATGGTGCAACTCTTGCTGTTTTCTCTTTCATATCTGGTGTAAATCCGATGTCTTCTAAGCTTTTTACTCCATGTACTTTCTCTAACATTGCAACAATCTCATCTGCTTTTGGAATCTCTTCTATGATCCTGATGATCTCTTCTGTTTTTTCTCTTAATACTTTTGGATCAATCAGATCTAACAGATTTGGATCATTTGTCTTTTTAATGCTTTCGCATAATTCTTTATTGGTAAATGTCTTTTCGATCAGGTCTGTCTCAATATCCACATGATCTTTTACCTTGAAGTTGCCCTCTTTTAAATATTTTACTGCTTCATGGTAGATGTCACTTACCTGGATCAGTCCGACTCCTACTTTCTCTCCATGGTATGCATCGATCTCATCATTGATCACTGCCATCTCCCAGAAATGTGCCATATGATGCTCTGCTCCGGATGCGGGACGGGAATGTCCTGTCATCTGCATGGCAAGTCCTGATAATAATAATCCATACATCAATTCTTCATATGCGTTGATATCTCTGTTACTTAATCCGTCTAAGGATTCTTTTAATTTATCCAGTGCATCATATTCCATCTCACAGATACGGTCACAGATATATTCTCCATCCAGAATATTTGTGATCTTCCAGTCTGCAAGGGCCGTGTATTTTCCTAACAGATCTCCGACTCCGGATGCTGTCAGTCTCATTGGTGCATCTGTGATGATACGGCTGTCTGCAACGACTAAAATAGGAGATTCTGCGATCATGCTCTTCTTAAATCCATACCATGACATAGCTGCAACTGTAGATACATAACCATCAACACTGGCTGCGGTTGGAACTGAGATAAATGGGATCTTTCTTTCATATGCATTATATCTTGTCAGATCATGGATTGTTCCTGATCCGACTGCAATCATGCAGTCTACTTCTTTGATCGGATCTAATTGTTCTTTGACTTTTGCTACTCCGATCTCGTTTGCATGAAGATTTTCTGGGTCTAATTTGATCACAGAAATTCCATTTAATAATTTTTCTACTTCTTTCCCTGCTGCTTCGTAGGTATTGTCATCACATACCATAACAAGATGTTTATACTGATTGTATGGTTCTTTGTTTAAGATTTCTGGAAGTTTTTTTAATGCTCCTTCTTCCAAGATTACGTCATCTACAACTAATTGGTGGTCTCTGCCACAACTGCATTTTCCTGTGAATTCTTTGATATTGATTTTCATGTCAAACACCCTTTCCTGTCTATCTTTTATAAAAATACATTTTCATTTAAAATACCAATGAATGGTATAAAGAAACAACATTTTTCTGCTGTAAGATATCTTTCATCTTTTTTTGTGTTTTGCCTAACGCAATAATTTCCTGGAATAACTTCAGATAATCTTTTTCTTCCGCAACTGCAAAGCAAAATACCAAATATACGATATTTCCTTCCGTAAATTCGATTCCTTCTGGGCACATTACAAGACTTAATCCATCTTTGTAGACATGTGCCTCTTTCTTTCCTGCATGCGCTAAAGCAATTCCTTTACTGATAATAATATAATCACCATATTCTTCTACATTTTCTACTGCTTTTTTTTCCGTAATCAGAACCAACACAGCCCTTTTTCTCTAAAATATCAGCTGCTTGTAAAATTCCTTGTTCCCATGTTATTTTTTCTTGTTTTATCATAATTTTGATGGGTCTAGCATCTGTGCTAAAATACTTTTACCAGTACTTTGAATCTTCGTTTCCATCAATGCATAAACCTCATCAAAAAACTCATCTCTCTTGCTAGCATCTAATTTTTCAAGAAAAGTCTTCATAACATCCAAAAAATTTTGTTCTACATAGCGACTTTCATTTTCTGATTTATTTTCTTTTCTACCTAATAAAAATGCAATATTCTGTATCGCATTAATATCATTCATTGTTAGCTGTGCCTGCACTTTTACGCATGGGACACTTTCTGATCTTACGTTTACCGTTGAGATCACAAAATCAATCTTATTGCTCTTTAAAAATTCCTCAACGTCTCTACTTGGTATCACTGCGGCAACTCTAAAGTCAAAATAATTTTTAACCTGCGCCTCTAGATATTTTCCTGTTGCCATACTTCCTGGACATACGATCAATACTTCTAATAGATTTAAATATTCAAGATTTCGAACAAAAGCCGCGCATATATGAATCATGATTGATTCTTTCATCTCTTTTGTTAATGGATATCCTAAATATCTCTCTAAAATAATACTGTTTTTTCAATTGTTTTTTCTAAAATTTCTTTTGGAATCGGAAGTTCATCGCTTAAAGGCATCTCAAAATCATAATCTTCCCAATTTTTTAATGTCCTTATATGTTCTAACAGCGATTCGATCAAAACCGTATCACTCTGAAGACTACATTCTATGTCTTCTCCGACCATTTGCAGAAAATATACTATGATTCCATATAATTCAACATCATTGATTTCTTTTTGTTCTGAACTTATATTAAATCATGTTGTTTCATATATCGTCCAAAATCTTTTACATCATTTTTATTGATGCTGACTTCATATTTGTCTGCAAACCAATTTAAAAGATTATCACTTGCTGTATCTCCAGTTAATTTTTCCACTGTTCTTCTTTCTTATTTATCTTTCTATTTAATATAACAAACAGATAAATTGAAACATAAGAAAATACTCGATCAGACACCAACATATGTTGCTGTTCCATATATTCTCTCAGATCCTCTTTTATCATTTCCAGAGAAATCTTCATACCTAATTTTCTTTGAATCAGTTGATGAAAAAACTTTTTTCCATATAATCATCTTCAAGATCATGAAAATCTGCATTAAAAGATTATTTCTGTCTTTTTGATCACATTCAATCTTTATTCCTTTACTACTTTTCATCAAAACATTTACATTAAATGCCAAGCAATAATCTTTTACGGTTTCAAAATCATTTAAGATTGTATTTCTACTAACATTTAATTTCTTTGCAAGATTTTGCATTGTTATATAGTCTTGACTCATCAGCAACTCTGCAATGATGTAAATCTGTCTTTCTTCTCTTGACATTTTGTACGAATAAGTATCCATATGATTCAATCGATCTTGAATTTTCATGATATCTTTTTCCAGAAGGATCAGCTTTTCTTTTTCATTTAATTTTGTTGGAGACATTTTTGCTTCCAACAAGAAATCATTAATTTCATTTACATCTGTTCTTAGTGTTTTTAATGATATCCTATATGTTGTGATGAGTTTCTTTACTTCCATACTTTTTGAATTACTTAAAATCAGCTTCTCAAGAATTTCTGTACTTCTCTTTCTCATAAATGTCTCCTATGTATGTCATCCTAACTGTTCCTGCAAATACTGAGGAATTTTATTTAATTCTTTTGTCATGCAGTTTTCAACGACTTCTTTATTCATAACAGCTTGCATTAATGTCTGTAAAAATTCCAAATGTTGATCGCCATCTTTAATTGCTAAATTAAAAACTGCTGTCGTTTCTATACTTTCCTCGTCTGAATCCATTCTATAAAACGTTACTGGATTTTTCAATCTTAGAAAGCATACGCAATTATCTTTGATTCCTTCTACTTTACTATGTGGAATCGCAACAGGGACTTCACTTGGAAGTCCTGTTGGATATTCTTTTTCACGTTCAATACACGCATTCATAAAAGTTTCGTCTGCATATCCGGCATCTGCTATTGCCTGTCCACAAAGCCTGATCGCTTCTTCCCAGTCCTTTGCTTCTCCCTCGATTGCCAGATAATGATTTGTGTGTCCCATAAGTTTAAGCCTCCTATCCAATGATTCTATGGATGAATCCGATCAGGATACAAATTGGGTTCTGTCCAAAAAATCCATCTGTTACCATTCCACTGATATGTACACCTGTTGTCTTCATCATTAATGTTGCTTCTGGTGCAAAGAAGTTTGTTAAGAATGTTACTAAGAATAAACATAAAATTGTTGTTACAATACTACGGAATAAATTTCCTTTACTTGCCATAACACACATTGGTGTTACATAACATACAATTGTTAATAATCCGATTGGGAAATATGTCATGTTTGGAATGATAAATGCCATTAAGATAACACATGGGATTGCAATAACTGTTGATGTGATACAGCAAGGATCTCCTAATCCTAAAGCGATATCCATTCCGATGTAAATTTCTGCATCATCACCCATTTTACTCTTCATATAAGCACTTGCAGCATTTCCTAAAGCTGTAAGACCTTCCATCATAACTGTTACCATTCTTGGGATTAAGATCAATACTGCTGAAACTCCCATACCAATTGATAATGTTGTTCCGATATCCTGTTTTGTAATGATTCCTAGTAATACACCTACAACAACACCGATGACTGCTGGATCTCCAAAAAATCCTAATTTAGATTCAATCTTATCCATATTAACATCGATTTTATTTAATCCTGGGATGCAGTCAATAATCTTATTAAATAATGTTGCTAATGGGAATGTTGTTCCGATATAAGATAATGTAGAACATGTTGTTCCTTCTATCCGAAAAATTCCTGCCATGGTTTTGCAACAATCTGTCCAATGAATAAAGCTAAAACAGATGATGCTAATGTTACGATGACTCCTACTGCAATGCTATCTGTTAATGCATATGCCATTGCTCCTGGAATGATAAAATGGATATAGTTCCAAATATCTACGTTCATAACTTTTGTCCATTTTAATTTCAGTAAGATCAAGTTCACGATAACAATCAACGGCAATACAATTGGTGCAAACGGTACAGACCATGATGCAGCTCCTACTGCTGCGAATCCTAAGTCTGTTGTTGTAAATCCGCTACCCATTGTCTGATAATATTTAATAACTGGTTGAATACTTGTTGTCAATAAGTTAACAACTAAGCAAAGACCTTGAAATCCGATTCCTACCATCAATCCTGATTTGATTGCCTGTCCAAGTTTCATTCTGAAGAACAGACCAATGATGATCAATACGATTGGCAGCATAACCGCTGCTCCTAAATCTACAATTCCTTTAAAAAAGCTAAATACAGCATCCATTTTTATTCCTCCTATTTATTTGATCTTATTCTCCAAGAATTTTATGACATTCATCAATGATACTCTGTTTAATCTTGCCTTCATTGATTCCTGAAATCAGACCAAATACACTAATGCAAGGTTTTTCTAATGGTTTTCTGTAATTTGTTGTTGTTAAGATTAAATCTACATCATTTTGTTTTAAAGGAATCTCACTCATGCTTCCTTTTAAAATTTTTCCTGGGATGTTAGCATCTGCCAAAATCTTTTTTACTGCTTCCTGTGCTACTGTTGATGTTGCTACTCCACTTCCACATGCTACTAAGATTTTTACTTCATTTGCCATAATTTTTATCCTCCAAATATTTCTCTGTTGGTTGTATTTCGATTCGCTACTAATTCATGAATTAACTTATGCTATTATAATATATCTGACAAAAAAATCATTCAAGCCAAGTTTTCGTTTGTCTATTTTACTCAAAATGTGCTAAGTCAAATTCAGTTCTTGTACAAAATACTCATTTTTTGCTAATGAAATATCTGGATTTATATAATTTTAGCCAAATGATAAACCTTATATAAATTAATGCTGTAAACAAAAAGAACACGAAACTAGTAGTAATCGTTCCGTGTTCTTTTCGTATTATAACATTTTTGTAATCTCAGAGAGATCTTCTAAGATCACAATATCTACATCATCCTGTTTTGACTGAATTTTTGACATTGTACTTTTAACGATCTTTACAGGAATTCCTGCTACTTGTTTGTCACCTTCCATGACTGAGATCATATCTTCATTTAAAAGTGCTTTTCTTATACCAGAAGATGTAATATATAACTGGTTTGTCTCACGATCAAGAATTGATAAATTTCCTTCAAGTGTATTATTTCTTTATCTCGTCATTTATGCTGACTCAAATTTTATTATTTTTTAGATTTAATGCTATTGACATTTTTTGTAAATATATTATAATATTATAAAATTGTAAAATATTTACTTTTATTTTATAACTCAGTTCTTATAAATCTATACACATTGTCTATTTCTATCATATCTAACACAGGAGGATTATCTATGGCTAAAACTGACGAACTTATGAAAAAATTATTTAAACATAAAGAAATATTCGCTGATCTCTTTAATGCAACTTTATTTAATGGAAAACAAATTATAAAGCTGAAAAATTAGCCGAACTCAATACTGAAAATATTCATGTTGATGAATCTATTTCTAGCAATGTAAATCCATCAATTCTTAAACGCTATCGTGATCTTTGCATGCGTCAAGATGACAGTGTCTTACAAATCATACTAGGATGTGAAAATCAGAGTGAGATTGATTATTCTATGCCAATTCGCACTATGCTCTATGATGCTTTAAAATACACTGAACAACAAAACAACTTAGAACTCAGGAAGCGAAAAGATGGAACATACTATCATTCTAAATTAAGAAAAGATGATAAAGTTCTTCCTGTATTAACTCTTATTTTTTATTATGGTGATAAAGAATGGACTGCTGGAAAATGTATTCATGATCTTATTAAATGGCCAGAAGAACCTGAAATCAAATCCATTGTTCCAAATTATAAATTGAATTTGTTATGGGCTTATCAAATAAACAATATTGACAAGTACAAAAGCGATTTACAGTATATTCTCTCCATGCTAAAATATAAGGAAGAAGAAAAATCTTTAAAACAATACATTTCTGACAATAATGATAAAATACAAAATATGAATCAAGACAGCCACAATGTTGCTGTTGCACTACTAAATCAAAACTTACCAAAATTAATAGATAATCAGAAAGGAGATTTTCGTATGGGGGAAAATGCATTGCAAGCAATTTATGATCGTGGTGTTAATCAAGGTGAGGTCTTACATTTGATTATGCAAATCAACAAAAAAAATCCTTAACAACAAAAAATTTAGATACTATTGCAAATGAATTAGAGGAAAAAAAGAGGATATTCTTCCTATCTATACTATCATCAAAGAACATCCAGATAAATCCAAAGAACAAATATATGCAATTTTAAAAAAAGAATCCTAGTATAAAAAGCCGATAGAATCATACAAAATAAAATATGATCCCATCGGCTTTTTTCATCTCATCTACACCAATCACTATCTACCCAGATACCCCAACTCCTTAGATATCTGCCCAGCAGTCCTATTAAGTTCATCCAGCACAAATTCCTTCTTCTTATCATCCACACGAAATACCGGAATACTTGCACTCACTGCTGCCACGATCTTTCCTGTGTAGTTTCTTACAGGCACTGCCATACAATACATCCCGATCCAGTATTCTTCGTCATTAACTCCGTATCCCTGTTTCTTCACTTTCTCTGCCTCATGGATCAACTCACTGACAGTTAAGATCGTATGTGGTGTATATGCTGGAAGTTCTTCTTTATCTTCGAATAACTTATAAATCTCTTCCTCGCTCATCTCACTGATCATCACTTTCCAAGTGCTGTTGCATGAATGGATTCATACTCGCCTGGCTTACACTGTTGTTCATGCCATTGCTCGTATATTCCATCTTGGAAATAATGATCGTTTCTTTTCCTTTGATCGTTCCATAATCGATCGTTTCGTTTAATTTCTTTCCAAGTTCTAATAAATGTGTGCGGTCAATATTAAATAACTGGTTCTGTGCTGGAACTGACAGCCCTACTTTATATAATTCCCAACCAAGACGATATCTGTTTGTTTCTTCACTCTTTTCAATATAACCATAATATTGCAGCGTATCTAATAAACGATGGACTGTACTCTTTCCGATTCCTAGTGCATCGCTTAATTCACTGACTCCTGCTCCAAGATTCCCTGTATTCTTTGCAAGATGATTTAACAATTCCAGTGCTTTCATTACCGTCTGCACTGGATATTTTGGTTCCTGTGCCATGACTTTCCTCCCGTTTATCTGTTTTTACATCCTCTTTTGATCAATATCATTATATCAAACCCCGTCTTCACTATGCAAAATATTTTTCTTCTATCTCGAACTTTTTTCTAAATTTTGAAACACTTCATATATAATCGAAAAAAGAGACGGTATTTTGACTAAATCCGTCTCTTAATCTTTTCTCTTTCTTCTATATATATATCAATCTAAAATCTTATGCACGATGTTTCAAGTCTTTAAAAGATTCTTCTGTGGTCCTCTCTGATCTTTCTTCGCAATATATAACTTCCTGTTCCTGTTGCGCAAAGAATTGGTGGTTCACATGCTGTTGCAGCTGTATGCTCGATTCCTTCCATATCCGCATCTGTACGATCAAGCATTGTTGCTACCTTCCATGCTTCAAACTTGCATTTATAAGACTGGTTTCCTACTTCTTCGATCCATCCTACATATTCCATAAAGTCGCCTACATAGACTGGTGCTGTAAATTCGATTTTCTCATATCCTAAGAACAAACTAATATCTCCGTCCGCATATACCATCAGTTCTGTTCCTACATCGCCCCACTGAACAACGATTCTTGCTCCATTAACGAGTCCACCTACATAGTGAGCATCTTTCTCACTCATCATCATGTGATGTACAACTTTCTTTCCGATCATAGCTCTTACCTCCATTTTCTGTGTTCTACTATTCAGAATCATTTTCTAAATGTTACTTTGTACTGTGATGGTAACATTGGATTGTATTTTTGTCAATACATTTTTACATTTTTTCTATTATTTATAATCCATTTCTATTATGCAGAAAATTTAATTGCTATTTTTCTAATGAAGCAAGAAATACTTTCCCCTAACTGGAGAGTTGTTTCTGTCTATTTTTTTATAAGTAATGCACAATTTTTTCTGCAAGTTATTAAACATATTGTCTAAATATCGTCGTTTTTTTTGTCAATCTTTTTCCAATTATTGTATTTATAAACAATCTGTTACGTGTAAACTTTTTCTTTTTCTTGATATTTTTTCTTCATTTTAGAAAATAAGCTCTTTACATTCCATCTCATGTATCCCTTAAAATACAATCATAGTCATTCGTGGAGAAAAATAAGAAAGGAGTTTCATATGAGTGTAGTTATGGCAAATGCACTTGGCACTGGAATTTTCTGCGGACTCTGGCAAGGTATCGGTTCAGTACTTGGACTTGCTACCTGGATGGGATTTCGTCGGCTGTACTTCTTATTTCTCAGCCGGATGTGGAAAAACCGGTTTTATTAAATCCATGTGCAGTAACTATGTTGGTCTTCTCTGGGGTATGTGTATTATCATGTCAGGAAATATCAACAGTGGCATTTTGTTTGGTGCGATTGTAACTGGAGCTTTCTCCTGGCTGATCTGCTATCAATCAAAGATCGATCTATTATCCTTAGTTCCTAACACTTTCATGGGCGGTTTTTCTGCTTTTGCCAGTGGCGGAGATTGGAAAATGCTTTGCATCTGCCTTGTCTTAGGAAATATTCTCGGTGTGTGCTGCGATTATTCTGGAAGATTTCTGGCAGCAAAATTTGGTAAAGATAATTAATTAAGAAATAAGAATGAAACAAATTTTCAAAGGAGCGTGAAATAAAGATGAGTAAAGTAATTAAAAAAGCTTACGCAGAAGAAATGAAACAGGGCTACAATTTAAGAACAGCATGGAAGAAGCATCCAGATGTCTTCTCTGCCATGATGCCCCTTGCAGCAAGAGCTGCCCAGCAAAAACGGATCCAGCAAAATTCATCCGTTCCCTGCGTTTTAGAAATATTAAAGGTGCTGCTGAAACAATCCGTGAAAACAATCCATTAGCTGGTTGTTGTGCAGAAGTCTGTCCTTATGGTCAGCTGTGTGAACAGGCTTGCAGCCGTACTGGAATTGATAAACCGATCGAAATCGGAAAGCTTCAGAAATTCTTAGTTGAAATGGAAAAACGCGAGGGTATGGAATTCCTTCATGTAGAAGAAAAACGTGATGGAAAGATTGCCTGTGTTGGAGCTGGTCCTGCTTCTTTAGCTTGTGCAAGAGAGTTAGCATTATTCGGATATGATGTAACAATCTATGAAGCAAATGAAAAAGCTGGTGGTGTTTTAACATACGGAATCGTTCCTTCCAGATTACCTCAGGAAGTTGTTGATTTCGATATTGCAACAATCGAAAAACTTGGTGTAACATTTAAGTTTAATGAAACGATCGATGCTGCACGCTTAGAAGAATTAAAAGCTGAGTATGATGCAGTCTTCGTTGGAACAGGATTATGGAAATCTAAAGTTATTGATATCCCAGGAAAAGATCTTGATGGTGTTGTAAGTGCGATCGATTTCTTAAAAGATGCCCGCTTAAATAAAGAAAACATGACTCTTGGAGATACTGTTTTAGTGATCGGTGGTGGTGACGTTGCCATGGACTGTGTAACAACAGCAAAACAGCTGGGTGCAAAAGCTACAATCGTATATAGAAGAACAATTGAAGAAGCACCTGCTGATATTGATGAAGTTATGGCTGTACAGAGCATGGGAATTCCTATCATTCAGGAATTTGCACCAGGTGAGATCATCGGTAGTAAAGGTCATGTAACTGCAATGAAATTTAATGGACGTGACAATGAATCCAAACTTACCATGAAAGCTGATCAGGTTGTATTTGCTATTGGACAGGCTGCTTGTGACACTACAAAAGATATCAAAGCTGGCGGAAAAGTATTTACTGGTGGAGATATGGTAAATGGTGGAAAGACTGTTGTACAGGCTGTTGCTGAAGGTAAAGATGATGCTGCTATGATCGCTGCATATCTGAACAAATAGAAAGGAGGCATTGATTATGTCATTAAAGAAAGATTTATCTATTGATTTTTTAGGAGTTAAATGTGAAAACCCATTCTTCCTGTCTTCTTCTCCAGTAGGAAGTAACTATGAAATGTGTGCAAAAGCCCTTGAAGCTGGATGGGGTGGAATTTATTATAAAACAATTGGTATCTTTATCCCAGACGAGTGTTCTCCTCGTTTTGATATCACTACAAAAGAAGGAACTCCTTGGGTTGGTTTCAAGAATATGGAGCAGATTTCTGACAAGCCATTAGAAGTGAACTTGGAATATATGCGCCGCTTAAAACAGGATTATCCAAACAAAGTCATCGTTGCAAGTATCATGGGAAGTAATGATGAAGAATGGACAACACTTGCAAAAGCTGTTACAGAAGCTGGTGTTGACATGATCGAGTGTAACTTCTCTTGTCCTCAGATGACATCTCATGCCATGGGATCTGACGTTGGACAGAATCCAGAGTTAGTAAAACATTATTGTGAAGTTGTTACAGCTGCTACACATCTTCCTGTCATCGCTAAAATGACTCCAAACATTGGAAATATGGAAATTCCTGCGATTGCTTCTATGGAAGGTGGTGCTGCTGGTATCGCTGCCATCAATACAGTGAAAGCGATCACAAATATTGATATCGAAAATATCACTGCTATGCCTGTTGTAAACGGTAAATCTTCTATTTCCGGATACTCAGGAGCTGCAGTTAAACCTATCGCTCTTCGTTTCATTACACAGATGAAACAGCATCCAGATCTGGTTAATGTGCCTATCACTGGTGTTGGTGGAATCGAAACTTGGAGAGATGCCTTAGAGTTTATCCTTGTTGGTGCTTCTACCTTCAGGTAACTACGGCAGTTATGCAGTATGGATACCGCATCGTTGAAGACATGATCAGCGGATTATCTCATTACATGGAAGATAATGGTATTGAAAAACTTTCTGATCTGGTAGGTCTTGCCCTTCCTAATATTGTTCCTGCCGAAGATCTTGATCGAAGTTTCAAACTGCTTCCTAAATTTGATGAAGATGCTTGTGCTGGATGTGGTAGATGCTATGTATCATGCTTTGATGGTGGACATCAGGCAATTGACTGGGATGAGGAAGCTCGTCGTCCAAGATTAAATACAGATAAATGTGTTGGATGTCATCTATGCCTGAATGTCTGTCCTGTTATGGATTGTATCACTCCTGGTGAAATCGTTATTAAACCTGGACGTGAAGAACACGAAATCAAAATCAAAACTAAGTACGAATAAGAAATATCACATTGATAAGGAGGTCTTAGTAATATGAAAGAATTCGATTTGATCATTAAAAATGGAACCGTCGTAACCTCTACCGAAAGTTTTTTATGCGATGTTGCAGTGAAAGACGGAAAGATCGCTGCCATGGCACAAAATATTGAAGCAGATGCGAAAGAAATTTATGATGCCGCTGGTAAATTAGTTCTTCCTGGTGCTTTAGATGCACATACACATATGGCTATGCCATTTGGTGGAACTGTTTCCGCTGACAGTTACATGGCAGGTACTCGTGCTGCTGCCTGTGGTGGTGTCACAACGATTTTTGACTATCCTGTACAGCACAAAGGAGAAACGATCCGCGGATTAGTTAACTCCAAGAAAGAAGTTTTAGAGAAAGAAGCCTGCGTAGACTATGCAATGCACTGCTGCATCACTGATTTAAATGAAGGTGAGATCCTTGAAGAAATGGAAAAGGCAGTTGCTGAAGGTATCACAAGTTTCAAATGCTTCCTTGTTTACAAAAAAGAAGGAATGATGGTAGATGACGGAATGCTTGCAAGACTGATGCTTCGTGCAAAAGAACTTGGAGCGATGATCAATATCCACGCTGAAAACCCTGATCTGATCGATTATTATACAGAGAAATTCTTAAGTGAAGGTAAAACAAGCGCTTGGTATCATTACATGAGCCGTCCTGAATTCGTAGAAGCTGAGGCCGACAAACGTGCTGTTCACTGGGCTAAGCATTTAGATGCTCCTTTATATCTGGTTCATATGGCAGATAAAGAAGGTCTGGAAGCTTGTATCGAAGCCAAAGAAGAAGGTGCTGACGTATTCGTTGAAACATGTCCACAGTATCTGGAATTTACATGCGACGTATACAAACGCGAAGATGGAAGAAACTTCGTCTGCTCTCCTCCTATGAAAGGACAGGAAAGTCAGGATGCTTTATGGAAAGCAATTAAGAATGGAATGATCGATACAGTTGCTACTGACCACTGCCCATTCCAGAGTTATGAAAAAGACTGGGGTAAAGATGACTTACAAAGATCCTAACGGGTGCCCTGGTGTAGAAAACTTATATCCATATATGCTGGATGCCGCAAATAGCGGAAAGATCACTTTTGAGAGAGCTGTTGAATTATGCTCTACAAACGTAGCCAAGATCTTTGGATGCGACAACAAAGGATCTATCAGTGTAGGTAAAGATGCTGACATCGTTATCTACGACAAAGACAAAGACTTCACGATCAGCGTTGATAATATGCACTCTGATCTGGATCATACGATCTGGGAAGGAAAACAGTTACACGGTTATCCAATCCGTACTTACCTTCGTGGAAATGTTGTATATGACAATGGAGACTTTGTCGGAACACCTGGACTCGGTGAATATGTAAAACGAAGCCCAAGAAAACACTAAACCCTATAATACAAACACTTAACATAATTTTATAAAATCAGAGGATTCTTATGAAGAGAAAGAAATTACGACTTACGCCGAAACAAGCTGAACACATGCTCTTTAATGTTCTGGAGATTGGCAGCCGAATGCTCGTCTCCGGAGCTGAGGTCCAACGCGTCGAAAATTCGATCTATCGTATGTGTACTGCATATGGGTCGGAAACGACCGAAGTCTTCTGCATGGCCTACATGATCGTTGTTACAATTTCCTCCAAGCAATTTGGCACGATCACCTTGTCGAGACGGATTCATAACCTTTCCCTGAATCTATATGAATTACTCTATTTAAATGCTTTATCCAGAAGGATGTGTTCCACTCTTCCGGATATGAAAACGGTCGATCAAAAAATCAGGCAGATCAAAGCGCTGCCAAAGTATGGTCCAATACCTCCATGCTCATATATGCTTTGATCTCCTCTTCTTTCACAATATTTTTTGGAGGCAGCCTTCCTGATGCCGCCGTTTCCGGTATGATCGGAATCGGTATACGGTGTGTCGAACTTCTCCTTCAACCACTGCCTCTAAACCGTTTTCTTCTGGTTGTATTATTGTCAACAGTATCGGGCTGTATGGCCGCATCCTGTGTTTATACAAACGCTATGTTTTCTCTGGATAAGATAAGCATAGGAAATATCATGATCTTGATCCCTGGACTGATGTTTACCAATTGTATCAGGGAAATGATCTCAGAAAACATGTTATCCGGCTTAACAAGGCTTTTGGAAGCACTATTTATTTCTTCTTCCATCGCCATTGGTTTTGCCATTGCTTATTATCTGCTGTAAAAGGAGGCTTGTACCATGAATCCATATATACAGATCATTGCTGCATTTTTTGGATCTCTTGGGTTTGCGCTTTTGTTTAATCTGCGCGGACAATGGCTGTTCTTCACAGCCTTAGGCGGAGGCCTCTCTTGGTGTATATATCTGATCAGCGGATCCTTTATATCTCACTATGAACGGCAATATTTTGCAGCAGCTTTTTTTCTCGGAATCTATTCCGAACTTATGGCACGTAAAACGAAATCACCTTCCACTCTTTATCTGGTAGTAGGCATGATCCCATTGATTCCAGGAGCCGCACTTTATTATATGATGCGAAATGCCATTCAGACGAATTTTAAAATGTTTGCCGAACGTGGCTTAGAAGCAGTTATTACAGGTGGAGCGATCGCATCTGGTATCATTACCGCATGGTATGTTGGAACGTGATCAAATTAAATTTATTAAAAAAGTAAATCAATCTTTAGGAGGTAACTATTATGTACGAATGCAGTTTAGAACGAATGACAGACAAGATCAAAACAATGAGTCAGTTCGGAGATGCCGGACACGGCGGAATCACTCGTTATTCCCTTTCTCCAGAAGCACTGCAGGCAAGAGGTGAATTTGTACGCCGCATGGAAGCGATCGGAGCTACAATTAAATTTGATGATATGGCGAACTTATATGCAACACTTCCTGGAAGTGAACCAGATCTTCCTGGAATCGTAATGGCTTCTCACTGTGATTCCGTAAAGAATGGTGGAAATTATGACGGAATCTTAGGTGTTATGGGAGCTATGGAAGTTCTTGAAACAGTTGCTGACCAGAACATCCCTCATAAACATAATTTAACAGCTATGATCTGGACAAATGAAGAAGGATCCTTATATCCACCAGCAATGATGTCTTCCGGTGTTATCTGCTATGACTATCTTCCAGAAGATATCCGTGTGAACTTCAAACATGAAGATATGTTAAAATCTACTTCTGTTCTTGATGCTACAAAGACATTCGGTGCTGCCCTTGATGCATCTGGATACAAAGGTGACAAAGCAAACCGTTTAAATAACAAAGATTACAAAGCAATGTTCGAATTACATATCGAACAGGGACCTATCCTTGAAGCCGCTGGAAATGACATTGGTGTTGTTACTTGCGTTCTTGGAATGGTTAACTACACGATCAAAGTTTATGGACAGTCTGACCATGCAGGAACAACTCCTATGAAGTATCGTCAGGATGCTTTATATGGAGCTTCTAAAGTTCTTCAGTACCTGCATGATGAATTAGACAAATTAGATCCAGAACTTGTTTACACAACAGGTGAGATCTTCTGTCATCCAAACGTACATACAGTAATTCCTGATTATGTAGAATTCTCATTAGATGCACGTCATGAAAAACCAGAAGTAATCGAACAGGTTGTCAAAGTAATTGAAAATATTCCTAAAGAAGTCGTAAAATGCAAGACTGATTATGAAATTGCATGGACACGTGATACTGTTTACTATGACAAAGAACTTGTTTCTTACGTTCAGGAATCTGTTGATGAACTTGGATATTCTAACCAGAAGATCAACTCCGGTGCTGGACATGATGCTCAGTTCGCAGCTTATATGCTTCCTACAACAATGGTATTCGTACCATCCAAAGACGGACATTCTCACTGTGAACCTGAATATACATCTCCAGAACAGTGCACACAGGGTGCTTCCGTATTATTAAATGCAGTATTGAAATGTGACGCAAAATAAATACATTTCGCTAACAATATCTTCCTCATATAAGTCAAGAATAAGAGATATATCCTCTAGGATATATCTCTTATTCTTCTGTGTATTTTATACAATTTCTATAAGAATTATCTTTTTATTTTTATGCATTTTGAATAAAATCATCTATGATTTATCCATCTTTTATGATATAATGAACAGATAGGTAATATTTATTTTATGATTCGCATTCTTATTGCTTATGAATCGGAGGTAATTTATGTCAGCTAAAAAGCGCGCTATTGTATCGGCGAATTATCGACCTCTGTAATATACCCCAGAACGACTTACGCTATTACGATGAGATCGGATTATTCACACCAGACTATCGAGACGACAGTACGCACTACCGTTATTATTCAAAATCACAGATCGTCAATCTGATGATCATTAAAACTTTAAAACAAATGGGCTTTCCATTAAAAGATATCCGGCAGATCATATCTGAGAACGATGCTCAGTCCCTTGAGGCGAACATCAATTCACATCTTGAGACGATGCGAGATGATATCATGAAGCGGATCGATCAGTACACCGAATGCAGCTATCTGCTCCAAAAGATTCAAAATGGAATTGATATTCTAGAAGCATCTTCTTCTCTTCCTTCCGAAGACCTTGCAATCTCTATTGAACATATTCCTAAGATCAGTTTAATGTATGACCGTTCTGAGATGGAAGGATATGATTACTCTGAGATGTCCTTAGACCGATGGATTTCCATTCTTCGGAAAGCAGAGCATTCCAAACATAAGATCATGGGACCTGTTTATGTGACATTTTATGAAGATAATATCATGAACAAGTTCCTCTCAGCAAACTCCATGGTCGAATTTGCAGTCCATATCGAGGATACTTCTTCTACCGATGATATTCGTGATTTCGGGGATTTTGATGCCGTAACCATGATCCATATCGGTAACTATGAGGATATCCCGACTTCTTATATCCAGATGATGAAATGGATCCGCCAGAATGGCTACACTGTTACAGGACCAGCAACAGAAGAATTCATCCTTTCCCCTCTGGATGTCAACGATGAAACTCGCAGGGTGACCAAGATCATTATCCCTGTCGAGAAAGAGAGTAAATAAATTAATACTTTGTTATACAAAATAAGAATGCACACCAAAAAAGGCTGTAAATTTCTTTGCTTACCCCAAAGAATTTACAGCTTTTTGCCAGGTTTATTATTTATTAATACTATGAATGAGCTTTATAAGATCTAATATTCATACCAGAACTGTACAACTGTTGATAATGGTGGATCTTCCAGAACATCAATAGAACTTGGATATGGAGGATCTGCTGGTACTTCAATTATCTTAAAAGAACGGACTTCGATCAGTACTTTATTTCCTTCCTGTTTTCTGATTCCAGCGATATATTCCATATAATCTCCGGCAAAACATGGTGTGTAAAGACGAACTTTTTTAACTTCTACACATCTTCCTGTATTTCCAAATGTTTTTGCCATCAAACGTTTTGCTGCATCTTCCATCAGTGTGATACTTCTGGCACCATTTACAACTCCACCACCGTAAAATACGTCACGGTCTGACATTCTATAACGAAAAGTGATTGTATCTTTCATCATTCTTTCTCCTTTCAATCTGTCTTATGTACTTTATTCATCTTCTGGAAAATCATCCAGATGACGCCATGGATCAATAACTGCTCCATCTGGCTGTTCTCCACGTTGTAAGTGTTTCTTAACAACCAGTCTTACATTACCTTCTGTACATAATACAGGCTCATCAAACCATACCATATCTCCTGGTTTGTAGTCTTCTTTCCCAGCTCTGTATGCTGGTGTAGCCAGCTTAAATACTTCAATCCTGCAGTCTCTTGATGTATTTCCGATATGTGTTAAGTAGCTTTGTACTCCATCATATCTCCTACATACACATCCTGATAGATCTTTACATCTTCATATCCCAGACAGAGAGATTCATCTCCATCTACCAAGATCATTTCTTCTGTTTCAACATCTCCGATAAAGTCAAACTGACGTCCAACTGGCACGATTCCATCTGGATTATTTGCATCCGCTGTCGTCATATTGTAACTTAAATAAGATACTTTTCTCATGTTGCTCCTCCTTATGAAATAAAAGTAATTAAATTACGCCTTCTTCTTTTAACTGTGCTTCTTCTTCTTCGGTTAATCCAAAGATCTCTCTGTTATGCTCTCCTAGAAGTGGGGAAGGCGTTTCTACAACTCCTGGAGTTTCTGACATCTTCGTAACACATCCCTGGAAATAAAGATCTCCTGCCGTAGGATGTTCGCAGTGAACCATCATCTCTCTTGCCTGTGTATGTGGATGTTCGATCGCTTCTTTTACATCTAATACCGGTCCACATGGAATTCCTGCTTCATCCATGATATATTCAATCTCTTTCTTTGTATGTTCCATACACCATCCACGGATCAGTTCCTGCAGTTCCGGCAGGTAATTCTTACACCTTAGATCATTGGTTTCGTATCTTGGATCACCAAGCAGCTCTTCATGTCCGATCGTATGACAAAATGTATCAAATAATCTGTCATTTCCTACCCCGAGTGCTGTAAATCCGTCCTTACAAGGGAAAATATCAAATGGAGCAATGGATGGGTCTATGTTTCCATTTCTCTGCGATATCTCCCCTGCCATTGTATAATTCACTAAGGCATTTTCAAGAAGACTGAATATTGTATCAAACATAGATACATCAACCTGCTGCCCTTCTCCGGTCATATCACGATGATGAAGGCTGCCAATACACCAACTGTTAAATAAATCCCTGATACATGGTCTGCGACAGATGGACCAACTTTGACTGGATCTGTATCTTTAAAACCAGTCAGATTCACCATTCCGCCCATTGCCTGCGCCACGATATCATAGCAGGCTCTGTGTGTTAATGGTCCATACTGTCCAAATCCGGAACAGGATGCATAGATAATGGATGGATTGATCTTCTTTACCGTCTCATAATCAATCCCCAGCTTCTTTGTAACCCCACCACGATAATTTTCTACAAGAATATCTGCATCCTTTACCAGATCATAAAACATCTGCTTTCCTTTTTCAGATTTCAGGTTTAATGTTGCACCCTTTTTATTTCTGTTTACATAACAGTAAAATCCGCTCTCTCCGCTCTTTTCATCAATTGGACCCATGTTCTGCACTGATCTCCGTGTAGAGGCTCGATTTTTAATACGTCCGCTCCATAATCAGCTAACATCATCGTGCAAAACGGTCCACTTAAAGCTGAAGTAAGATCAACTACCTTAATTCCTTCCAATGCTTTTTTCATTTCGACACCTCCTATTTGTTCTTATTTACGAAACATATTTCCGCTGATGACAAGTTTCTGAATTTCATTTGTTCCTTCGTAGATCTGTGTGATCTTAGCATCACGCAGCATTCTTTCTACATGATATTCTTTCATATATCCATTTCCACCCAGCATCTGTACAGCTTCTGTGGCTACATGCATTGCTGCATCTGTACAAACCATCTTCGCTTTAGCCGCTGGTACACTGTAGCTTCTGCCTTCCTGCTTATCTGTTGCTGCTTTGTATAACATATACTGAGCCATCTCGATCTCTGTCTCTAACTCAGCCATCTTAAATGCTAAATACTGATTCTTGTATAATGGTTTTCCGAACTGTTCTCTCTCTTTTAAATAATTAAATGCGATGTCGTAAGCTCCTTTGGCAATTCCAAGTCCCTGGGCTGCAACACCAATACGTCCTCCATCCAGGTCTTTCATTGCAACAGCAAATCCTTTTCCTTCTTCTCCGAGCATGTTCTCTTTTGGAACTCTTACATTATCAAAGATGACCTCAGATACCTGTGCACATCTGATTCCGCACTTATCTTCGATCTTACCAATGGATACACCCTCCCATTCACGTTCTACGATGAATGCTGTTAATCCTTTTGTCTTTAATTCTGGATTCGTAAGAGCAACTACCATATAGTAATCTGCTAATGGTCCATTTGTAATGAAGCATTTTAATCCATTCAGGATATATTCTTTTCCATTCCAGATCGCTGTTGTTTTACATCCTGCTGCATCAGAACCTGCATCTGGTTCTGTTAAACAAAATGATCCCATTTTCTTTCCAGACAGAACTTCTGGCAGATATTTTTTCTTCTGTTCTTCATTTCCATCATTGATCAGAGCACCAGAGTATAATGAAGTACATACAGAATAAGCAATTCCTACAGATGAATTGATCTTGGAGATTTCTTCTAATGCTAATACATAGGATAAATAATCTCCTCCCTGACCACCATATTCTTTTGGAAATGGAAGCCCGACAAATCCCATTTCTCCCATTTTATTATATGCTTCTTCTGGGAAACGTCCCGCTGCATCATCTTCAAGAACTGTTTCCTGTAATACAGTCTGAGCAAACTGTCTTGCACTCTGCTGAACTGCTTCTGCTGTGGAGTTAATTCAAAATTCATAGTTTCATCCTTTCTGCATATTGCACATTTTATTTTCTACCTCGTATATTTGTAGTGTAGTCTATCCTTTCAGTGCAGAGTCAAGCAGTATTCTTGATATTTTTTATGCAGATTGTACAAAAAAAAGACCAACTTTCCACTTACTGGATAGTTGATCTTTTTTCTCATTTAGCTATATTTGTCTTCTCAGACTCTATTTTTCACATATTTTGATGTAACTTTCAGTCGTGCCATAGCACGTGACAATGCTGCCTGTGTATGATAGTACTGCAAACGGCTTTGTTTCTGTTTGAGTCGTTCTTCTGCTCTTGTTTTGGCCTCTCTTGCACGGATGATGTCGATGTCTTCTGGGCGTTCCACCGTATCTACCACGATGACTACGAAATCTCTGGTGACATCCGCGAATCCTTCACCAACAACACAAACTTTCCATTCCCCATCAACTTTAAAACGAAGCTCTCCTGCAACAACGGCTGTTACTGTATCTTCATGGTTTGCTAATACACCGTAAAGTCCGTCCACTGCTGGGAAAATGACGTGTTCACAAGCTCCGCTGTAGAACTTTTTGTCACTGGCAATGATCTCAAAATAAAAGGTTTCTGCCATTTACATCACCTCTTTTGCCTTTTCCTTTACATCATCAATTGTTCCGACCATCAAGAAGGCCTGTTCTGGATATTCATCCATTTCTCCATCTAAGATCGCTTTGAATCCTCGGATCGTTTCTTTGACAGGAACGTATTTACCAGGGATTCCTGTAAATGTTTCTGCTACGTTAAATGGCTGAGATAAGAATTTCTGAATCTTTCTTGCACGGTATACTGTGATCTTATCTTCTTCGTCTAATTCTTCCATACCAAGGATCGCAATGATATCCTGTAATTCTTTGTATCTCTGAAGTGCTTCTTCTACACGTCTTGCTACTTCATAGTGTTCTTCTCCAACGATGTCTGGCTCTAAGATACGAGAGCTTGATTCCAGTGGGTCTACGGCTGGATAGATACCCTGTTCAGAAATCGCTCTTGATAATACAGTTGTTGCATCCAGATGGGCAAATGTTGTTGCTGGCGCTGGGTCAGTTAAATCATCGGCTGGCACATAAACTGCCTGTACAGATGTGATAGACCCGTTCTTTGTAGATGTGATACGTTCCTGTAGAGCACCAACTTCATTTGCCAGTGTTGGCTGATAACCTACGGCTGATGGCATACGTCCTAACAGCGCTGATACCTCTGATCCTGCCTGTACATAACGGAAAATGTTATCGATGAATAATAACACGTTCTGTTTTTCCTGATCACGGAAATATTCGGCCATTGTAAGTCCTGTCTGGGCAACTCTCATACGAGATCCAGGTGCTCATTCATCTGTCCAAAGACTAAAGCTGTATTTTTGATAACTCCGGATTCTGTCATTTCATTCCAGAGGTCATTTCCTTCTCTTGAACGTTCTCCTACACCTGTGAAGATGGAATATCCACCATGTTCTGTTGCGATATTATGAATCAGTTCCTGAATTAAGACTGTCTTACCAACTCCAGCACCACCAAACAGACCGATCTTACCACCTTTTGCATATGGAGCTAAAAGTCGATGACTTTAATACCTGTCTCAAACATTTCTACAACAGGGCTCTGGTCTTCAAATTTAGGTGGTTCACGATGGATCGCCCATTTTTCTTCTGATTCTACAGGTTCTCCTTTATCAATTGCTTCTCCAAGTACGTTAAACATACGTCCTAATGTCTGTTTTCCAACTGGAACTTTGATTGGTCCACCAGTTGCTGTGACTTCCATTCCTTTGTGAAGTCCTTCACTGGCTGCTAATAAGATACAGCGTACAGTACGATTTCCCATATGCTGTTCCACTTCCATAACAACTTCTTTTCCTTTATTAACAACGGTCAAGGCGTCATGAATCAAAGGGAGCTGTTCAGTTTCAAATTCTACGTCGATTACTGGACCAAGAATCTGTACGATTTTTCCTTTTTCCATTTTATTTCCCTTCCTTCACTGTTACTCTTTCTTTAATGATTTAGCTCCGGCACACACCTCAGTGATCTCCTGAGTGATCGCTGCCTGACGAGCACGGTTATACATAAGTCCCAGTGATCTTATCATTTCTCTCGCACTCTTGCTTGCACCTTCCATCGCCATCATTCTGGCGTTTAATTCACTGGAAAATGATTCTACCATCGCACCATAGACAAGTCCTTTGATATAGTTTGGTGCCAGGCGGTCAAGCACCGCCTTTACGGATGGCTGAAATTCTGTCATATGTGATCTCTTTCCTTTTCCTGCAAACTCATACTGATCTGGGTTTAATGGTAACACACGGATCATCTTTGGTTCTGAGGTAATGGATGTGATCATCTTAGTATAAATAATATAGACTTCGTCAAGTTCTCCTGATACATATTCCTCGATCATTTTTTCTGCAATTCTTCTTGCTCTGTAAATCGTAGGATCCTGTGTTGTATAGAAGAAATCCTCGTCCATCTGGGCTGCATTTCTTCGTCCGAAATAATTACGTCCCATATATCCGATCACGAACAGTTTGTCATCTTCATTAATATTCTCTTCTGCCATTTTTGTAATGTTATGATTATAGGCCCCGGCAAGTCCACGGTCTGCAGTCATCACAAGATATCCTTTTTTTGGATGTTCTTTCTTTCTTTTGTTTAAGAAAATGTGCTGAAGATCTGGCGTATGTGCATGATATCAAGCAGAGCTGCCTGAAGCATTTCAAAGTATGGAGTTGTGGCATCTAACTGCTTTCTTGCTTTCTTTAATTTGGAAGATGAGATCAGATACATCGCATTTGTGATCTTTAATGTATCTTCGATACTGTTCATCCTTGTTTTAATTTCTCTGATATTTGCCATAGTGATCACCTACTTTAAATAGCTTCTATCGCCTCTTGGATCTCTTTTGCAATGTCATCTGTTAAGACTTTGCCTTCGTCGATCTTCTTCACTGTCTCTGGATATTTCTGTTCAAAGAATGCTGTCATTTCTTCTGTCTCTGCCTTTAATTCTTTGACTGGAACATCATTTAACATCTTATGACCTGCTGCAAACAGAAGTAAAATCTGTTTATGTAATGCCATTGGATGGTACAGTGGCTGTTTTAGCAGTTCAATCAGATGAGATCCATAATTTAATGTTGCTTTTGTTCCATCGTCAAGGTCTGAACTAAACTGTGTAAATACCTCAAGTTCTCGATACTGACTAAGTCAATACGAAGGTTTCCGGCTACTTTCTTCATAATCTTTGTCTGGGCTGCTCCACCTACACGGGATACAGAAAGTCCGACATTGACCGCTGGTCTTACACCGGAGAAGAATAACTCACTTTCAAGGAAGATCTGTCCGTCTGTGATAGAGATTACGTTTGTAGGAATGTACGCGGATACGTCTCCTGCCTGTGTTTCGATGATCGGTAATGCTGTGATAGATCCACCACCAAGTTCATCACTTAATCGGCAAGAACGTTCTAGTAATCTTGAATGTAAGTAGAATACATCTCCAGGGTAAGCTTCACGTCCAGGTGGACGATCCAGCAGTAAGGAAATTGCACGATAAGCAACGGCGTGCTTAGACAGATCATCATATACGATCAAAACGTCTTTTCCCTGATGCATAAAATGCTCTGCGATCGCTGTTCCTGCATATGGTGCAATGTACTGTAAAGATGCAAGGTCACTTGCAGATGCGGATACAACGATAGAGTAATCCATAGCACCATGTTTACTTAATGTTGTTACGATCTGTGATACTGTTGATGCTTTCTGTCCGATCGCTACATAAATACAGATAACATCCTGTCCTTTTTGATTTAAGATCGTATCAACTGCGATCGATGTTTTACCTGTCTGACGGTCACCGATGATCAGCTCACGCTGTCCACGTCCGATCGGGAACATAGAGTCGATCGCTAAGATACCTGTCTGTAATGGCTGGTCAACAGATTTTCTGTCGATAACTCCTGCTGCCTCATGTTCGATTGGTCTTCTCTCGTCAGTTTTAATCTCACCTTTTCCATCGATTGGTTCTCCGATCGCATTAACGACACGTCCGATCATAGCATCTCCAACCGGGATATCTGCCTGTACGCCGGTTCTTGCTACTTTAGATCCTTCCATTAATCCATGATCGGAACCAAGTAAAACACAACCGATACAGTTTCTTTCAACATTCAGTACAAGTCCGTGGACACCTGTTTCAAAAATAACAAGTTCTCCATACATTGCCTGGTCCATTCCATAGACTGTTGCAATACCGTCTGCGATCTGAATGATTCTTCCTTCTTCTTTGACCTCAGTTTTCTGGTCATAGTTTTCAATTTGATCTTTTAATACAGAAACGACTGTTTCTGGATTGATACTGCTCACCTGATCCTCACCTCCATGTAAGTTTCTGCTGTATTTTCTCATTTTTCCACTCAGGCTGTTATCATAAACGTGGTCTCCAACTTTCAGTACAAAACCACCGATCAAGTCTTTCTCTTCTTTTAAAGTAAGCTCTACCTTGTCCGCCTGATATTGTTTCATAAGATACTGTTTGATTCGCTCAAGCTGTTCGTCTTTTGGCATTGTCACATAGTCAAACTCTGCCTTAATGATCTTATCTGTCTTGCGTTTTAGTTCATCATAATACTCAACTGCCTCGTCAAAACAAGCGATATCATCATTATCACATACAACTTTTAAGAAACTTTTTATATCATCAGAAAACAACTTTTCCACCACATTTTCTTTTTC